>Ga0307507_10001637_pt1 | contig 49591 bp, 15 predicted proteins | sample 7_EM_MG_FD_207223 | JGI IMG/M metagenome (GOLD analysis project Ga0307507, IMG submission 207223) | Populus trichocarpa ectomycorrhiza microbial communities from riparian zone in the Pacific Northwest, United States - 7_EM | ecosystem: Host-associated > Plants > Roots > Unclassified | place...
CTATAGACTTAATTAATATGATATATAATTCCTATAGACTTAATTAATATGATATATAATTCCTATAGACTTAATTAATATGATATATAATTCCTATAGACTTAATTAATATGATATTAGTAGCCGAATGTTTTATTAGGTATATCTTTAAGCTACATAGACTTCCTAACTGTCGGAATAGTTATATGTGGCACTAGGCCACGCCAAGCGAAGCGAAGGGGCCTTAAGCCCCTTCTCCCTTGCATAGCTTCGGAAATAAAAATCAACTATCATCGTATTAACCAGCAAAGACTGTTTAACTATAATTCCGGCCTATTGCAATAGGTATCCCTAGTAATACCAATACTAATTAGTAGTTGTTAATTATTAACTATAAAACAGCAAGGAATCTATCCAGAAGAGGCTGAACTATAAATGTTAGGATTATATCCCCACCCCTTTATAGGAACGCGCTAGAGGAAACTGGTAAAGTAACTTTAAAGGCTCCTAGAGGAAGCTAGTATATACCTTTAGTAAGTGTTAAAGAAGCTATGTAAGATTTCTAAGGACTTATATAGAATTAGCGAGCTAAGAACCTCTCCTTTTGTCTAACCCTTTAAGTTATATCTACTACGCAGAATAACAATATTTATAAGGACTTAAGTAGAATTGGTAAGCTAAGAACCTCTCCCTCCACTAACGCTCTAAGTCTCTGTTAAGAACATTATTATAATAACCTCAACCTTACCTTTAACCCTTTAACAATCTACCTATAAACCTAACCTCTATAAACCCGATTTTACTTTTAACTACGTTAACCCCTTTTAAACCAGTTAATTCCTAAATTAATATATTATTGTGAGATAAATACACCTATAATAAGGAGAAATAGGGAAACTTATTTAATCCTATAAACAAAAACAACCTTAATATAGAAACAGTGAATAGATATATTATATACTATATCCGGTACTACTAAGATAAGAAGTTTAAGAATTGAATCCTATGGGAATACTTTTAAGAAGATTTTGAAGGATAGATAAAGAATATCTTTAATCTTAGTTATAAGAACTTAGTCTAAATACTATAAGATTATTTATAATTATATAGATGCTATATAGGTAGAGATAGGAGGACCCTCCCTATAAATTTGTAAATTGCTATTAAGAAAGAAGAGTATTATAAATAGACTAAGGAAGAAATTAATTAACAACTTAGAGAAGGCGGCGAGTTTTATTTATAGTGGAATTCTGCAACTTATAAATTATAAGCACCAAGATTAGTAGCAGTATTAACACCCTAAACCACTCCTGCGATACCTTAAGCTATTCCTACTATACTAGCAGCAGAAGAGCAGTATTAATAAGATATCCCATAAGATTAACATACCTACCCTCCTCTGCCGCCATTATAGCTAAATATACCTATATTCCTACCTATATTAATAAATCTGTCTAGATTGCCACCACTACTATAACTACCCGTAATTGTGACATAGATATTACCTATTAGGTCTACACCACTAACCCTACTTATACCGCTAATTAATTAAGCATTATAAAATCTCTTAGTACTACCACGTAATAAATAAGCTTAACCACCTTACTAGCACTACCCTAAATAGAATATGCAGAACTAATAATAACCCTAGACTACTTTAACTAAATTACTTACAGACTTAATAAAGTTTTATACTAATAATGCTAAGAAGTATAGAGGAGAAGTATATAATATCCTTAATACTAAGCTGTAAGTATTCTATAATCGCTATATTATAGTTAAAGTGCCAGAGGAACAATATTATATGGCATTTCTAATTATACTTAAGGATTGGTAAGCAATTTTTACTATAATAAGATTATGGGAAGATTGTATGACTTTATTATAATAGTATAAATAGTAAAAATATATTTTAAGACCAGGGAAAACTGTTAGCTATATATATCAGAATAGAGAGAGACTCTATATTAGCAAATTATTAATGCCAACTTAGAAAAATTACAACTTAAGTGTCTGTAAATGCTTTTTAATAAACTTTAAAAGATCTAATATAGATTATTAGAAGAATACTAAAGAGAATACAGTTTTTAGGATTAAGTTATTAGTGCCTATAGAGGTATTAATAAGTGCAGTCTTGCATTATACAACCTGGCCACTATATTTAAGGGCGTGTATACTTAGTTGTAATTAGTAGTAGGTACAGTAGTACGTGCCTAGGAGATATAATAATATTATATATAAACTGTCCCTTAGAAGCAAGAGGATAATTAAAGCAATACTAAGCAGTATAACTAGAATTAGACTGATTAAACGTATGGAGGACCCTAAAGAGGCTCCTAGTATAGATTACGTTTATATAAAGGAGGATACTAAAGTAGAGGAAACTACTGGGGCGGATATTATAACTACTACCCACTCTATTAGAAGTAATGCTATATCTATAATAAACCTAAATACTAGTTAAGTAAGTATATAGTAGAAGATAGATAACAAGCATATACTAAATATTAATAATATGCCTAATATATAGGAGAGTAGGAAGTTATATTGGCCTAGTATTATAGCTTCCTTACCATATAGGAAGGAGTAAAAGATCTTCTAGATGATAATATAGGAGAAGTAGACTATATAATAAGTATAGAGATTAAAGAGGAATATAATATGTATTTTATAGAGTTTAGAGAAGTTAATGGTACCTAGACCGTAGCCATTTTGAACGACCAGTCCGCCTGGCACGCCATTACTAGTAAGGATATCTTTAAAGTGTTACCGCTATAGCTACCAGAGACCTTAGTATTTACATTTAAGGACCAATATTTATTAGAGGTCTTCTATGGTATTATACTAGACAGTGGAGCTGTAGGTGTATTAACTGCTAGTTAACCCTAGTTCCAAGCATTATAAAAGCTTAATACTAGTATCTAACTTAATACTACTATAGCTAGAGCTTATAAGATCTGATTTGGTAAAGGCACTATAGTATCCTAAGGCACTATACAAGTTCCTACCCTGCTAGGTACTATTACCTTCTATATTATCCTAGCGAATATACTATTTTTATTCTATATCTAAGATATGGATAAAATAGATATTAAGCTAGACAATCTTTAAAATCTTCTAATCTAAGGTAATAAGATTATCCCAGTTATACAAAAATGGGGCCATCTATGGATGTTACTTTATTAACTAGAATATAGTATTGCCTGGACTTACTTAACAGAAGCTGAATTATGTTAATTGTATAAACAATTTAGTCATCTATTAGTTTAATAACTGACTAAGGTTCTTTAATAAGCTAGATATAAAGTAAATTCTAAAGCTATTAAACACCTTATAAAATACTGTTACTATTGCCAGATATATATAAAATCGCCTAGCAGATTTAAGTTTACCTTAAGGGATAACTACAAATTTAATTATATAGTTATTATTAATATTATATACTTAGATGGCAAGCCAGTCCTATAAGTAGTAGATTCTTTAACAGCATTCTAAGCTGCTAAGTTCTTAAAGGATATATCTGTAAAGACTGCTTAGGATATACTAAGAATGTGCTAGATTAACACTTACCAAGGACTACCGGATTACTTAGTTTATAATATAGGAAGGAACTTCTTATTAACTAAATTTAGATAATACGCTAAGTTAATAGCAATTAAGATTAAGGAAGTTTCTATAGAAGCTTATAATAGTATAGGAAAGGTTAAGAGATACTATACTCCATTATAATAAGCTTATAAAATTATCTAAGAAGAACTTATGAATGAATAAGTTAATAAGGAAATAAGTTTGCAGATGGCTGTAAAGGCTATTAATAATTTAGCTAGACTAAATGGAATTGTTCCTACTCTTTTAGTCTTTAGGGTATATCTACAAATAACTAAAATGGATGCTCTATTACTATCTATTACTAAGAGAGCTAAGGCAATTCGTGCAGCTACTAAGAAAGTTTATTATCTCTAAGCAGAGCGCTAAGTTAAAGATGCGCTTGCTATAAGAAATGGCCTAAATACCACATCTATGCTAAGTTTACTAATCCTCTTAGAAGTACGCGTATGGCGCAAGAAAGATGGTTGGAACGGACTGTATAAGCTATTAGCAATTAACGGTGAGATATATATAATTAATATGCCTTATAGACTAACTAATTTCTAATTAACTGTTGTTAAGCTATACTATATAAAAGAGGAGGTACTAGATATTCCTAAATAGGAAGATTAAGTCAACCGATCTGATAATGAGAAAGAACTAAATAAGCAAACTAAACCAGCTAACCTAGAACTAATTGTATAATGTAGTTGAGGATAACTAAAGGGATTATGTAATAAAGACATATTTAAAGAAATTATTACCCGTTGGAGCACCCGTTACTATTTTACTAATAAGGATAACCTTAACTAAGCCTTCCCTACCATTATTAAGGAGATTAATATCCAAATAACTTTAATAACTTTTATAATAAGCAAGGAGCAAGCTAATATGGTACTTACGTTAAAGCTACGGAAGGAGGGTAAAATCACTACTTCTAGAGCACTATTTAAAGCTTTAATAAAATAGGAAGTTGATGGGTTAACTAGATAAGAAGTCTTTAACTTTGTTTAATGGGATCCTATTAAGCATGCTGGTGTTAGGATCTTTAACTTAAGAATCGTCTATAAGGTTAAGGGTAAAGCTATAGATACCCTATATGAAAAATCAAGACTTGTTATTTAAGCGTATAACGATAACAGAAAGGAAATAATTCTTATATAATCCCTAACTATCTAGAGAGCTAGTTAATAAGTTATCGCGGCACTAGTATTATCTTTATTTTAACTTCTAGATAAGAAGATCTAGATATAGCTACGTAATGTCACTTAAGCTTATACCTAATTAACAACTTTTATTTAATAACTGATTCTTACAAATTTTCTAAAGGAAATTATCTATATATATCCACTAAATACCGTTATAGTTGTTCTAAAGCTATTATATAGGATTCCTAAAGCTAGAACCTATTAGTGGGCTATATATTACAAGCATTATAAGGAAAAGCTATCTATAATTATATCTATATACGACCCCTGCTTCCTAATTACAACTAAGAAGGAAGTATTTAGTCTTATAGGAATGCAAACTAATAACACACTTATCTTAGTATTAGAAGAATTCTTAGTCCTAGAGGATAATGAGCTTAATAAAGCTAAGTTCTTTATAAAGCCTAAAGAAGCCCTAGCACCGGAAACTCCATTAATCTTTAATAGATGTGTATTAATATAATATAAGGATACTATCTAGTTACGTTAAAAGGAATAGGTAAAGAAGATTAAGCTTATAGATGCTAAGTCTCCTAATCTTTAGAATGACTATAAAGAGAAATAGGCTTATAGAGCTTATATTGCAACTATCTGCTAACTAGAAGCCGCATTTAACCTTTTAGTTGCTGCCTAACACCAGAATCTAACTAAAGCTAATATTACTGCTTTAAATAAGAGACTTATATGGCAGATAAAGTATATAGATTAAGGTATTAACTATATTGCCCTTAACCTATCTACAGCAAAGCTCTTTATCTTTGTTAATGGATTATTTGTAAATAATAAAGATTTTAGTTCCTAGATTGGATATAAAATTATTATTATAAATAAGACCAAGATAATAGAAGAGGAATTTTAGATTAAGGGAAACTTAATCTATTATAGCTTAACTAAGAGTAAGTAAGTAACTAGAAGCGTCCTAGTATTAGAGATCTATAGCATAGTAGGAGGAGTGGATATAGTAATTGTTATTAATACTACTCTTAAAATAATTATAGATTAACTCGGTCTTTCCTAAATCCTAACTATTATCTATACTGACTCTTATTTACTCTAGGAATGCCTTATTAAGCTTAGAACCACTAAGAAGAAGCGTTTAATAATTAATATTATAGCCCTTTATTAATTATATGAGTAAAGAGAACTACTAGAGATCCGCTGGATTAACGGCTAAGATAACCTAGTAGATGCCATAACTAAGTCTAACCCTAACAAGGTATTAGAAAAGTTCTTAAATACTAACAGCCTTAAGGTATAAATAAAAGGATGGGTAAAGAGAGGAGAAAAGTCTACCTAGTCCTAGGTAAGAATTTGGCAGAAGCTAGCAGAATTTAGTTAAGTTAGTAGAATTTGGCAGAAGTTAATTAAGCTAGCAGAATTTGGCAGAAGTTAATTAAGCTAGCAGAATTTGGCAGAAGTTAATTAAGCTAGCAGAATTTGGTAGAAGTTAATTAAGCTAGCAGAATTTGGCAGAAGTTAATTAAGCATCAATTTTACTAAAATGTTTATTTTAGCAGAATCTGGTAGAATTTAGTTAAGTTGGTAAAACTTGGCAGAATTTATCTATTAAGTTCTTGTCTTAGGCTATAAAAGAAAGAACTGCCTGTGTCGGAATAGTTATATATAGCACTAGGCCACGCCAAGTGAAGTAAAGGGGCCTTAAGCCCCTTCTCCCTTGTATAGCTTTGGAAATAAAAATCAACTATTATTATATCAACCAGTAAAGACTGTTTAACTATGATTCCGGCCTATTACAATAGGTATCTCTAGTGATACTAATACTAACTTAATAATATCTAACTATAGAAGCTAGTTTATTTTAGACTTCTAGTAAGCTCTATATAAATAATTAAGTATTTAAATATAACTCTTAATTGTATTCTATCTAAAGATAAATAGTTAAACTAAAATTGTAAACGTAATTATAGAACAATACCTATAAATATACTGCTCTTACCTATAAGACAACTAAAAAAAATGGCTACCCTTAGCCAAGTTTACTGCGAATAATATAATAAATATATTAATAGGTATAATGCTATTTTATGCAACCTATAGATAAAACCCTTAACTTAGATTTAAACTATAATCTAAAATTAACATAATAGGACCTATAATTAAACAGATCCAGTTAATTAACGTGTATAACTTTACTAATTAAATAAAGTAGTTAACGGAACTATTATAAAGTGAATTAATGTACGCTTAAATGTTATAGGAATAGCATATAAATAAAGGATAAGCTTCTATATGGGACTTTAAGGAAGGTAATATAGCCTACCTAAATATATAAAACCTAAAGACTTAACGGCCCTTAAAGAAACTAGATTAGAAGTTTATAGGCCTATACTAAATTAAGAAAAAACCGAGCCTATATACCTATAAGCTTAAACTACTAACTAAGATAAAAATACACCTAATATTTTACGTAAGCTTATTGCAACCTTTAAAAGATAACCCTATAACTTATAAAATCCCACCACCACCTCCTATAATTATTAATAACGGTAATAGTTCGTACTTTATTAACTTAATTAATAATATGCGATAGAAAATACAATCTAAATAATTTAAACTTCTTGTTAAGTAGGAAGGATATAAAACACAACCCTAGGAAATCTATAACTAGATTAAGGCTAATGCGCCTTCTTTAGTAAAAGAATTCTATAAGGACCATCCTTTGCGGCCTACTCTAGCTAAATAGATATAATATAAAGGTAAACGATTGCTACCTAATATAAATACACGAAACATAATAATAGGAAACTTAAAATTAAAAAGAACTTAAAATATACTATAACGCTTATAACGCGATTATATAACACGCAATGGGTTATAAGTCTTAACTAAAATTAAATTATTTGGACCTTTAGTTAAAAGGGGGGGTACTATAACAGGACTAGCCCAGTTATAGTAGGAATGTCTTAGTAAAATACTTAATAAATAAATTCCAACGCTTTAATTAAATTCTGCCAAATTCTGCTAAGTCGATTAAATTCTGCTAAATTCCGCTAACTTAATCAAATTTCACTAAGTTCTACTAATATAATAGAATTTGGTTGAAACCTGTTAAAATCCGCATAGGCTTATACCCACGTATCTGCTACTAAGACCTCAAATATTTAGTTACAAGTTTCCTATGTTCCTTTCTCTTCTTTATATAATATCTTATACTCTGCAAGAGCTATATACCCTTAGATTTAGATAGAATTTATATTGTTCCTTCAAATCTTCCCCAAAGCCTCTTCGCGCCCTTATAATTAACTTAAATTAGTAGGGGCGGTTTATTCTTTTATCTAGGTAATAGGTTATTTATAGCTTTCTATAGCTTATCTAGTAAGAATTTAGAGTGGGCCTTAATTGAATCTGGAAGCTTTACTTTATATAAGTTGCCTCTTTTCTTAAGAACTTTATATAGTCCTGCTATCTAATAGTCTAGCTTATAGCTAGGCCGCTCTATCTTCTAGTTCTTTGTTATAACCTAAACCTTATCACCTATAGTAAAGTTAGGCTTACGCCTATACTTATTTACCTACTATTTTATTAACTTCTAGGCCTTTTCTAGATTTATATAGACTACTTTCTAGGCTTCTTCTAAATGTTTAGCGTAATACTAGGCTTCCTTATAAGATAGTTTTTCGTATATAGTCTACGGCCCCCTTATTCTTTCCCAGTTAAAGCTTATATAGGGTAAATACTCTATTTCTAGCTAAATAGGTGCAAATCCTATAAAGTTATAGGGTAGGGTGGCCTAGGTGTAGTCTATTAGAGGTAGTAGTTTAGCCTAATTGTCCTAAAAGTAGTTAATAAAGGGTTGGAGTCTCTAGTCTAAATACTAGTTTATAATCTCTGTCTAGCCGTCTATCTGGGAGTAGTATGCTATAGAAAGCTTTAGCTTAATGCCTAGGATCTAGGTAAACTCATTCTAGAAAGCCAATATAAACTATAGGCTATGGTCGGACACAATAGTATCTAGTGGTCCGTAAATTTGGTAGACGTAGTAGACATATAGTTAGGCTGCCTCTTTTATATTAATATTTTTATAATAAGGGATTAAGAACAGGCGCTTGCTAAAGCGGTTAACTATAACTATAACTATATTATATCTGTTACAGTCTATAGGTAGCTTATAAAAATCTATAGAGATATACTACTAGGGGCGCTCTAGTATTGGGAGTGGTTTTAATAGTTCTAGGGTTTTATCTTATATAATTATAGACCTACGGTAGTTGTTATAGTTCTATATATAGCGATTAATATCTATAACCATTTTAGGCCAGTAATAATAGTTGCTAATAATTTTACAGGTTTTATTTTTTCTGGGGTGGGCCATAGAGATCTAAGTATGCACTTTAGCAATAAGCCGAGTTTATAAGTTTTGTTTTTCTACTACTACTAGCTATACCTAATACTTAAGCAATCTATTTTTAAGGGACTATGGGCTGTTAACGTTCTTTATCTTTTTATGGTACTCCTATAGAGAGGGGGCTATACGGTTTACCTACAGCAGTTTATTAATAAGGTTAAGTTCTATAGAGTTAATAGAATATATCTTAGTGTCTAAAGAGTCTGTGTTTAGTTCTGCCCATATCTGGGGGTTAAAATACTTTAGTTATAGTAGTATCTAAGTCTATAATAAGATCTTTGCGGCTGTCTAGTTATTTATATCCTGTTTACGCTTTATAAGAGCGTCCATATAGTTAGTAGCGCCTAGCCTATATATAATTTAGAAGTGGAACTAAGATAGGGTATCTGCCTAGTATGCCTACTAGGCTATAAGGGCTTTAGTTATTATAAAGTATTCTAAGGCCTTATGGTCTAAAACTACCCAAATAGGTTTAGGGGTCCCTTCTAGCTATACACGCTAGTGCTAAAGGCTAGAAACAATAGCCAGTATCTCTTTATTATGGATATAGTAGTTTAGCTTAGTGTCTATTATAGTCTTTAAATAGTATATAATGGGGGGCTATTCTTTATCTGGCTGTTTCTGGGAATAGTCAGCAGCTATTACACTATTTAAAGCATCCATTTTTAATATTAAGGGCCATTCTAGGTAGAAATAGGCTAGTAGTGGAGCAGAGACTAGCCGCTTTTTAAGTTTATTAAAGGCCCTTTTATATACAGCATTAAAATAGAAAGGTTGGTTCTTTTTGGTAAGGTAGTTAAGAGGCTAAGTAGTCTTGCTATAGTCTTTAATAAAGCGTTAGTAGAAGTTATAGAAACCTAGGAATAACTATACCCCCTTTACGGTCCTTAGGGGTTCCCACTAATTAATTATAGCCGTTTTTTCTAGGTTTGCCTTAATTCTATCTGTACTAATAATAAACCCTAGATACTTAGTGCGCTTAACACTAAATTCTAACTTCCTAATATTGGCCTAGAGACCTGCTTTGTAGAGCTGTTATAGGACTTTATAGATATACTTCTTATATTCCAGTTTATTCTTAGAGTAAATTATAATATTATCTAGGTAGGCTGTGTAGAAGTTATTAAGGTAGTAAAAGAGTACATTATTTATATATTGTTGGTATATAGCTAGTCTATTAGTTAGTCTAAAAGGTAGTACTTTATATTTATATAATCTATAGCGGGTTTAAAATATGGTAAGATTCTTAGATCTGGGGTCTATCCTAATTTAGTAAAAGGCCTAGCAGATATTAAGCTTTATAAAAATCTTAGCCTTACTTATATGGGCTAGTATTTCTTTAAATAAGGGTAGCAGATATTGGTCTTTATGGGTTATATAGTTTAGTTTATAGTAGTTAATGCAGAAATAGAGTCCACTATTTAGCTTTTTTGTAAAGAAAATAGGTAAGGTAAAGGGGACTTGGCTAGGCTTAATAAAGCCCTTATTAAGGTTATTAATAAGGTACTACTTAATGGCCTATAGCTTATTAGTAGATTGCTAGCGGAGGGGGCTATAACTAAGGGTGTTTTCTTTATTGGGCTTAATCTTAATCTTATAGTTATATAGTTAGTAAGGCAGAAGTATGTTAGATACTGCCTTAAAAAACACGTCTTTAAATCCCTAGTATTAGCGGAGTAGTTTCTATTCTACTAGCTCCTTATCTATAAGCTTACTTTCCCTACTAAGCTAGTTATAGGCTAGGGCTTCCTTATCTTTAATTATCTGGTTAATTTTATATAAGCTAGTTATAAAGGCAACAGTATTAGGCCGTTTTAAGTTCTAGTAGAACCCTATGGCGCTAATACAGTAGATATTAACTAGTAGGAGGTTTATAGGTTTCTTTATAGACATTCCATAGACCATATTTTGTGGTAGAGGGTTTATAACCCTTCTTAGCTCCTATTCCATTTTTTATAAGTTATCCTTCTAGTCTATTTATTTAGTACAGCGTTTAATATTCCTTACTGTTCTTTATAGCTATATAGGGCCTAGTCTATCTAGCTTATTACTAGCTTTCTAGGTCCTTAGTATTGGCGGCACAACATTAATAGTCTAGGAGCGTTGTAGTGTATAGATTTGTTGCGGATTAAGCTATATATCTTTCTTAAATGCCTGGTCCCTATATCTAGCATTAGCCTAATAAACAGTGTCTATCTATGGCCGTATAAGGTTTTCTATTATAATACTAATTTCCTTTATAAAAGATAGCGTTAATGGTAGGGTTTTAGGCCAGATAAGCCGTCTACTCTATACTTTAAGCTATAAGCCTAAATAGGCTAGCTATTTTCTCCCTAAGATTATATTATGGCTTTCTAAGTCCGTAATAAGAAAGGGGACATTATACTGTCTTCATCCGTTAATATAGAGGTATATTTATAAGATAGTTATAATAGGTGGCCCTATTTGTCTATTATACCTATAAATAGGAATTAGTTTGGGTAGTTCTTTAAGGGGTACATTTAAGAAGTTAGCCAGCTTTAGGGCATACTAGGTGTCTATTAAGGTAAAGGTATTTGCTCTAGAGTTAGCTGAAGTAGAGGTTAAAACTTAATATTTATTACGGAATAAAGTATAAGGGATAGTGTAGCTTTTCCTATTAACTAGTTAACTCAGATTAATATATAACATATTAATCCCTTTTGACCCTAGAGAGGAGTCTTTCTCTAGGGTTCCTCTTTTTCTAACTCTACCTCTATACTATCCTCCTAAATTAGTAGGACCTTATTCTTTTTTACATTTATTGGGTATTTAGCTATATAGTAACCCTTTTAACCATATATAAAGCAAGCTCCTTAGTCACTAAGGGCCTATCTATAGGGGTCGCTATATAAAGGCTAAGTATATGCTAGAGTCACGGTAGGACCAGCCGTATGGCTAGCTACTGGGTTAATAGTAGGCGGTATAGTTGGTGCTATAGGGGTTATGGATCTTACTAGGGCATTGCAGCCCATTCTTATAGTACTTATATTCTGGTTAGCGGAGCTTCTAGCCTTATACCACTTAGCATATACCTTAATTTAATAGACGCCTTGGTTAATAGCTAGATATTAGTCCGTAAGTTCCTTTAGCGTCTATATAGTAGTATAAACCGGCAGTATGGCGCGCTATAGGTCTAGGGTAAGCTTGTTAAAGAGGTCTGACATTAGATCTTCCTAGGGGATTTAGGCCTGTCCGGCTAGGTATAAAAAGTAGGTCTAGAAAACCAAGAAGGTTTCCGTTATTTTTATTATTAGGCTTTTAGAATTAAGATGGGCATTCTATACCTTAAAGGGGTCCTTATAAATAGAAGATAGGTAATTAATTATCTCTTCTTTAGAGATAAAGGGGTCTGCTAAGTCCTAGGCGTATTGCGGACGTAGGTGTGTCTATATATTACTGCTAATACGGCCAAAGACATATGCCATTTTAGCTTGGGTATTAGGAAAGTGGTCTGTATTAACTTTAAGCTTATCCTATAGTTAAAGCTTCCAGTTATTAAATATAGGGTTGGTTCTATCTATAAGTAATAGGGGGTCTATAACCTTTATGGACCGTAATAATTCTATTGCTATGCGTTAGGCTAGGGCCTTAAGGACTATAGTAAGTCTGTTTAATAAGTTAACACTAAATATAGAGGTGTCCCTAGCTTTAAGCAGCTCTTAAAGCTGTTTATTTTAGTATTAGCTACCGCAAGCTTTACCTAGGGGTTTAAGACAGTAACTGTTTCTTTATCTAAGGTATTTAAGGGTCTTACAGCTGCTTTGCTGGCTGCTATATTTCTTAGTATAGTAGTAGTAGCATTTGGTAATTTCTAATTCTTTAGGGGTATTCTGGTCTGTGTGGGTTCTTTTAGGGGTTCTGTTCTGTTTTTTTGGTTCTAGTAATAGTCTTTAGGTTAAATTCTAAGGTTCTGTTTTAATTCTGTTTGTGGTTTATAGATATATTTAAGTTCCTTCTTAGGAAGAAAGGTAGAGACAAGCTTTAGATAATGTTAGCGACTTAGTTAATTAAGGCATAAGTATGGTAAGAGGGACGCGCAAGCCTATGTAATTAGTAGTCTATAAACGAGGATCTAAAGCTAAAGAAAGGAAATAAGAAGAATGGAAGCACCGCTTAAAGTTATATACAATTTTCTGGTCACGTAATGGCAACTTGCCGCAACTTGCTATTACGTAATGGCAGTTTACAGCAATCTGACGGCAATTTGCTAGTGCCGTAATAACTCTAGCCTTTTATTAACTACTTCTAGAATAATTAGGCTAAACTGCTACCCCTAATAGACTATGCCTAAGCTACCCTACTCTATAACTTTATTAAATTTGCCCCTATTTAACTAAAAATAGGCTACTTACCCTATATAAGCTTTAACTGGGAAAGACTAAAAGGACCCTAAACTATATGTAAAAAACTATCCTATAAGGAAGCCTAGTAGTATACTAAGCGCTTAAAAGAAGCCTTAACGGTAGCCTGTACAAATCTAAAAAAAAAACCCTAAAAATTAATAGAATAGTAAGCGAATAAGTATAGGCACAAGCCTAACTTTACTATAGGTAATATAGTCTAGGTTATAATAAAGAACTAGAAGATAGAACGGCCTAGCTATAAGCTAGACTATTAGATAGTAGGACTATAAAAGGTCCTTAAAAAGATAGGCAACTTATATAAAGTAAAGCTCCTAGATTTAATTAAAGCCTACTCTATCTTTTTACCGGATAAGCTATAAAAAGCTATAAATAACCTATTACCTAAATAAAAGAACAAACCGCCCCTACTAATTTAAGTTAATAGCGATAATAAATAGGAAATTAAATAAATACTACCCTATAAACTTGCAAGCGGAACGCTAAAGTATTATATTAGTTAAAAAGGATATAACCTAGACCCCACTTAGTACCTTATATAGAACTTTATAGATAGTCCCTATAAGCTTTAGAAGTTTTATAACCGTTACCCTAATAAACCTAAACCGCTAAAGTACCTAGATAAGTAAATAAAGTACTAGTATAATAAAAATAATAAGCTACTAGAAGAGTATAAAGATAAGAATACCCTATAGGCGTAATATAGATATATAAAGCCTAAGGGCAGGCTTTTTTAGAGGGTAGGGTAATGTTATGGTTGTAACAGTGCAAGTATGGGAGAATTAAATGAGCGACTTAATTCTAAATCTATGGAAATCAAGTAAACTAAATATATGAAAGTAGACCCGGAATTCCGTAGTCTATAACTTAATATTTAACTGTATCTAAGACATATAAGGGTAGTGTTAATCGTGTCTTGGAGCCTCTTAGGCGACGATCTTGCATCTTAGCGCAGTACTAGTGAACTGTTACATACCCCCCTAGATTTGACGGTGTAGTTAAAGCTATAGAAAATAAAGGTAGAGAGATAGGGTAATATTTAAGAGTCTTTGTTGGATGACGTAGCAATTTAATGTTAAATATTAACTAAATTTAATTGCTTTATCTATGCCTTATGCCTTTAATAGGGTAGTATTTTAGTAAGACTGTTGGTAGGCATCTTGTCTATAGGGACCCATTATACGTTAATCTTTTTGTCTTGGACTTTCTATCTAAGCCAGTGCTGATAGACGTTAATATGTCGTAGCTTTGTGTTAAGCTTTGGTATATCCTATCTTAGGAGTCGTATAGTCTGCATATTATCGCATAGTAGGGTAAAATTGTGTTCTAAATTAAGACCAATTGCCTTAAAGAAACGCTGCCACCAGATAATCTTAATAGCAGCTATAGATAGGGAGAGAAGCTCTGCTTTAGTAGTTAAGTGAGTCACTAATCTTTATAGGGTTGCTTTCTAATTAATTAGTCCTCTAAATAGTATAAAAAGATATCCTTAAGAGCTCTGTCTAGTCTCTTTATAGTCCGCAAATGCTACATTAGATGCTCCGTAAAAGGTAACGTCTTCTTCTTTAGGGTTTCTAAAGTAGACGTATGCTTTAAATACTTTGCCAGAGTATTTAATAGCTGTAGATTTTGTTCCAAGGCAATAGGCGATAGCTTGATTTAATGCATTAAGGTGCTTTTAATTTGGATTAGTGAGAAATTCGGCTAGCTTTGAATGCGTCTTTATAATATTAGGTCTTCTAAATACGGCGAGGTGCGTAAGGGAACTAACCTATTGCTAGTAGGCCAGTGTTCTTTAAGGGTTTGTCTGCTAGTCGGACGGAATTAGTTCTTTAGTAGGAAGTAGTGACTTAGGAAATCTTCCTAGTTAAATATTAAATTAACTGGCTATCTTTTTAATATAGGAATCTTAGCAGAGCCAGAGCTTTCTGCTTGTATAATCTTGTTTAATTTAAATTTTTAGGAACTATTGTAGGTCTCCTAGTGCACGGATCTCGTATTAATGTAGAAGTTTAGCTTTAAATTCTTCTAGTCTTTAAAGGTCCTTTTTGGCAAATAGAACGGCAATATTGTCTATATAGAAGAAGATAATAAGTCGTCTATTAGTGTAAAGGTAGTTGGTACCTAAGATAGGTTTTAACCTAAATTTGGCCAGTATACTAGTAAGCTCTTTATACCAAAGTAGTGGTAAGACTTTTAATCCATATAGCGCTATAAGTAGCTTTAGGATATATCTGTTTTGATTAAAGCTGTCGGAATGTTAGTCATGTGACGTGGTCACGAGACCGCGAAGCGAGGCTAGTTAACCTGACCTTGGAGCAACCCCTTACTTCTAGACAATCAATCATCCAACAATTAACAACGCATACGTATCATACAGTGATATTCGTGCCCGTTGATTAAAGCATGTATACCAATACTGATCAGTAGACGTATAGATTAGGAAATACGCAATAGCTAGCGCTTAAGGAGTAGTACTGGAAACAGTTCACCAATTACCTAGTTCTTGTCTGTTTCATTAAAGGAGAAGACTACGACTTCTACTTAAGCTTGAGAGCGTGTATTGGCCTTACAGCTAATACAGTAGATCGCTGAGAGAATAGCAGCCTTGCTAAGAACACTTTACAGGTCCGACGGCTGTAGAGAACGTACACATAAACCTTAACCTCAACTACACCCTTACCCTCGACCTTACCCTCGACCTCGACCTTAACCCTCGACCTTAACCTCAACCTCGACCTCTATTTAAGCCTTAACCCTTAAACTCCCAGACCAAGGACACTCTATAGGCCCTAAGGCTGTAGAGAACACCCTAAACCTTAAATCTTGAACCTTAAACCTCCTTACCTTTAAACCTCCACTTAAACCTTATGGATACTCAACCCACAACTACAATAGAGTGGTATAAGAAGATATTAAAACATAGTAATAGAATTACTGCTACTATAGCTTCCAAAGATAAGCTAGGAGACTATATAGCAACAAAGGTTTATATACACACACAGAAGAACTTCACAGACTACATATTATAGACAGTATTTAAGAAGGAATTTAAAGGCTTTACTACCGAAGATTTTAAACGCATGCGAATTAATATAAGAGTAAAGTTACGCACTTATCTACTCAAGAGAGGAGTATATATGGGAAAGCACAATAGCAGATATTTAATCTTAGAAGCACTATTCAACCTCCTCTAAAAGGAAGAACCTCATAAATGGACAGATAAGGAAATTACAGAAGCTCTTAAGGCAGTCAGCCCTATAATTATAGTGGCGCTATAAGAATAGCTTAACTTAACATAAACAGCTCTAATATCAAATCAAGCTATACCCCTGTCAGTTATAGCCTCTTTAGCTCCTACAACCCCCCCCTATAGCCCACTACCTTTCCATACAGTGCCGACGCCTGTAAGCCATTAACTACCTCCACTACCTCCAACGCCTGCAATCCAGCCTATAGCTATAGTCACAACACCTAGAACGCAAATACCTACCCCTATAACACCCTAACTAGCTGTTGCATCTATACCCTAGCAAACTGCACCAACCGCTATCTAACAGCAAGCTGCACCTACCTCTACCCAAGATTAACTACTTACTCTCCTTACTCAACTCCTACAGACGCAGAATCAGCAATTATCGCCTACGGTAACTGCCTCTACCCTCCCTCTAGTAACCGCTCCTACCCTACCTAGTCCCCCTCCTGCCCAGTATCTTTACCCTAGTACTACTAATACCAACCCTACTATACACCTGCCTATATACAGTAAAGAGGCAGCCACTATCGCTAAGATCTACACGGACGACCAGAAGTACGATAGAGTAAGTAATAGCTTTAACTTTAAGTTAACTATCTTCTATAATATCTGCAAGAGAGCTAGTCTACCTCCTAAAGGCTATATAACCGCACTCCCAACTATGCTAAAGGGACTTGCTTAGGATCACTACTACAATAGCAGCCTTTTAACTAGATTATTTACTAAGGCATATAACCACATGCATCACTTCTTTAAAGGACTAAAGTACTATTAGAGAAACCTTACTAAATAAAACGCCACTAACTTCTAAGGAATTATTAACGAGAACCCTAATAAGCAAATCTATTAGAGTTTCCAACTACTCCTTAATAAGCTCTTAAAATATTACTATAGATTACACCTAGAGTTTCGTACAGACCTCTTCCTTATAAATAAGCTAGTCACCACTTGCTAAGGAGTACTAGTATACCGTATTGCCATTTCTAACCCTTCTAAAGACCTCTCCTAGTTAATTAGTAAGTTGCAATCTTTTATAGTTATATAGGAGAAGGAACACCCTTCCCAGGCCTTAATAAGACCATCTTAAGGAACCTACTTTACGGATTACATATACCGCCATAACATCCATAACAACCGTGACCGAACCCGCTCCTATAGACAAAACACCATCAGATCACTAAAGGCCAAGTACTACGTTTGCCAAAAAAAGAGCTGCCGCTTATAGAAACACATAAAGGAGGAGCAGAACCGTTCTAGAGATAAGTATAAAAGACATTTTAACAATAATAAGGGCCGCAACAGTAACTTTAAAGAACGCTTTAGACAATACACTATCTACTATAAAGGAGACGACAACAATAAGTATAATAAGACTTTTAAAGCTCTTGTACTAAATATAGACACTAATAAAAACACTAATAATAACAACAGCAAGAAAGAATTAGAAGACCCTAACAGCTACTACCTTATATTATTTAGGACTCTTACTACAGACAAAGTAACCTCTATAAGCATAGAACTAGCCAACAAGGCTTGCGCTTACTTACTTACTACAATCTCTACGGAACCTACTACAGAAACTAACCCGTTTAACTATAACACAACAACCGCCGCTTTATGCTATACTTCTACAGTATTTATGGGAATTATAATCAATACTAGTACGTTAAAGAAGTCTATGGCCGGTTACGGATAATTCTAGGCACTATAGAACGCGGACCAATCTATAAGACTTAATACCTTAACCAAAGGACAAGTTAATATGTAGTTCGGCATTAAAATCACTACCTCTATTAGAACTACGGATGTTATCACCCCTATAGGCAAGATATAGTTTTATATTATCTATATAGATACCCCCTTCTTGCTCTACTTAGCGGATATAGACAGACTCTAAATCTACTACAACAACCTTAGAAACGTTATTATCACTTACACTAAAAAAGTACTAGTAGTGCGACGGTTTAGCCACCTATTTCTCTTATAGAGCTTATTACTATAGTTATATCTATCTGAATTCTTTAACGCGAACCCCTACTACTTAACAAATATAGAGCTACGGCGCCTATATCGTCAATTTGGACATCCCTTAGTTAAGAAATTACAAAAACTACTCTACTATGCTGGCTATAAAACGGATAGAATAGCCATTAAGCAACTAACCAAGTTCTACCACTACTATTAGAAGTTTAGTAAATCACTAGGCAGATTCCGCTTCACCCTATAAAACAACATCAATTTTAACTACAATATTATTGTTAATATTATGTATATTAGCGGATCACCCCTTCTATATATTATTAATAAAGGAACGCAATTCCAAGCCGGTAGATGGCTATAAGACATCAGCGCCAAACACATATAGGACGTTCTATAGATGTGCTAGATTAATACCTATTTAGGGCCACTAGACCTAATTACCCACAACGCCAGAAAGAACTTCGTTAGTAAGGAATTTAAGCAATACACCACTATTATAGAAATTAGTATAAAGGGAGTACTGGTTAAAGCACATAACTCTATTAGAATGGTAGAGCGCTACTATAGTCCATTACACCAAGCCTATTAGATTATTATAACTGAAATCCCTAAAATTAATAAGGAGATAGGACTCTAAATAGCGTTTAAAGTAATTAACAATTTAGCTAGCCCTAAAGGACTAGTTCCTATACTTCTAGTCTTTAGAGCCTACCCCCAAATAGTTAAATCCAATGCACCATCCCCTATAGTTATATAACGCGCTGCCGTAATCAAAAAGGCTATAGCAGAGATATAGAAGCTATAAGCTAAACAATAGATTACTAATATGCTGAATATACGAAACGGACCCAATGCTAATACAATTTATAATCTCCCACTAAATTCACCTGTTTTGGTCTAGAGAGAAGGAAACACTAGCCAAAGCGGCTATTAGGACGGGCCATTTACCTTACTTACTATTAAGGGTAAAATATGCACTGTTAAACTATCTAGCGGACCTATAGCCTTCCAATCTATGGTTGTAAAATCCTACCTTTAAGCAACTAAATCGCAGGAGCAAATTATTAGACTAGAATCGCCACCTAAACCTCTATTTAGGTTAGCCCTTTCTAAGACTATCTTAGAGAGACCTGCTAAAGCTTAACAACAACCCCTAAAACGAGGCAGAGGACGCCCTCGCAAATACCCTCTACTTATAGCCATGGCTGACATCACCATCTACCTATAAAATGACAGTTAATTTAGTACTTAATTTAGCGCCTCCTAATAGAAGGAGCTTACTAGTCTACTTAAGAAGGGAGTTTTTAAGATTGTAAGATTTATAGATATACCACAAGGCGTATAACTCTTTAATTCGCAATTTATTAATAAGATTAAGAATAAGGGAACTAATAAGGCTTTTAAGAAATCCTAACTAGTTATATAAGCTTATAACGACTTAAAAAAGGAACTGGTTCTTACCTAATTACTAACCATTTAATAAGTTAGCTAATGACTAATTCTCTATATCGCCGCCATAAAGCTTCTATAGGCACAACTTTACCTTCGAGATATTTTATAGGCCTACGTATAATTAACCACTATACTAAATCGAGAATTCTATGTACAACCTCCGCATAAGCTAATTAAGCAACTTAGGATTAATAAGGCCTCCGTTTTAAAGGTTATAAAACCACTCTATAGAGTACCAGAAGCCGGTAACCACTAGTTTAAGATATATTACTTACATTATATCTAACAGTTGCATATAGACCAGTCTATATATAACCCCTGTCTTCTACAGAGCAACGAACCCTTTAGTATTATAGGCCTATAAACCAACAATACTCTATTCCTAGTAGATAAGACCTTTATAAACATAGAGTAAAACGAGCTGTATAAGGCCAAGTTTATAGCTAAAGAACGGGAACAACTTACCGTTAATACGCCCATTAAGTTTAATAGTAGAGTCATTCAGCTACTAACTAATAGGAGCATTACGCTTACTTAGGAACAACAATGTATAAACCTTAGTACGATTAGCACTAAGCTTACCACGAGTATAGGATTAAGAAAAGCTACAAGAACCTTAACTCTAAAGGACCAGTATATTACTTAACGCGCTAGAGGTGCATATATCGCTTTAGTTTACCAGCTAGAAGCCTTATTTAATTTATCTTTTACCGCCTAGGTGATTAACCCCAATAAGGAAGACATAAAACAGTTAAATAAGTGTCTAAACTGGCAAATTGAGAACGCTAATAGAGGCCTTAAGTTTGTTAAGTTAGATATTAAAACCCTACAGCTCCTGGTGTTTATAGACGCGTTATTTACTAATAATAAGGACCTCTCTTCGCAGATTAGCTACGTTATTATACTAGCTAATACTACAAAGAAGGCTAATATCGTCCATTAGAGCTTAGTTAAGTGTAAAAGAGTTACTTGGAGCATACTAGCTTCTAAACTCTACGGTACGGCCCACGGCTTTAATATTGGCGTTGCGATTAAATCTATAGTAGATAAGATCCTATAAATTAACCTTCTACTTGTGCTTTATACTGATTCCAAGTCCTTATATAACTGTTTAGTATGACTTGGAACCACCTAAGAAAAGCGCCTAATAATCGATATAATATGCCTCCGGCAAGCCTATAAACGGAGACAGATTACAGAGGTAAAATAAATTAATGGAGAGGCCAACCCTGCTAACGCCATAATAAAGGGAAAGCCCTATGTGGCTCTTTAATAGCTTATTAATACGAACCGAATTGACCTATAAGTTATAGGATAGGTTGAACAAACGAACTCAGATTTAGCTTAGCGTTAGGTAACTAATTATAACAATATAGACCCTAAATTCAACCAGCTAATTAGGATTTTCTATCCCCGGGATAGAAAATCGCTATTAGCTCGCTTACCACTAGCGCCTTGGCGGCCCTCGCGATATATTAACCTACTACCCCTAATAATTCTTCTTGCAATTACGGACCTATAAAAGGAGCGTGGAAGCTATTACGTATTAATTAGATCTCTAGCTATTGCGTATACGCTACGAATAAGTTTAGAAGTAAACTTAGCTTTAGAATATAGATTAGCCTTCTTTTTAGAGTTGCTCCAGTGTCGGAATGTTAGTTATGTAACGTGGTCACGAGACCGCGAAGCGAGGCTAGTTAACCTGACCTTGGAGCAACCCCTTACTTCTAAACAATTAATTATCCAACAATTAACAACGCATACGTATCATACAGTGATATTCGTGCCCATTGATTAAAGTATATATACCGACAAAAGCCTTTTAGGTAGTAATAGTAGACTAGCTTATCTAGTCTTATATTTATAAATGCGTTTATAGTGTTATACTATTAAATCTCCAAATTAAATACAGCTGCTATAGCTATGAGGGCACGGAATATTTAAGTAGCTAGGGTTGCTGCATAGGTCTCTTCCTTAGTAATCTGCAGGTCTCTATAGACGCACAGTTAAGCTTTTAGCTTTTGTAGGTAGCCATCACTGTTAAACTTATATTTAAAGACCCATTTTAGCGGAAGGATCTAGTGGTTGGTTGCTTCTTCCTTTAGAACAGTCTCGAATGTTCCTTAGTGTTTTAGGTTATTGTATTCTTTTTTTATGGCCTTTTAAAAGCCAGTAGTTAAAGGGTGCTTTCTTAGCTCTTTTAGATTCTTTAGTTTTAGTAGAAGATTATCTTAATATAGAGATAAGGATCTAGTTCGGTTAACGTCCTTTACTAGTCCTATAGCAGATCTAGCGTAGTAACTAAATAGGGTAGGTATATTGGCTAGTGCTGCTGCGTACGCTTAACGTTAAATTTGTTTGGAACCTTCTGGTAGGACAAGATTAGTATAAGGATTGGCTAAGACCTTATTAGCTTATAGAGCTATATTTAACAGTTCTAGTGAACTGCTTGGCTAGGTAGAACCTGTTTTAATTATATTTAAGATATCGTCTTAAAGTCCTCCTAGTATGGTGTTTGTTTCTAGCAGATTTGGAGATATTATTCTACTAGGAGTTAGTAGCTATTTAATATCCTTTATAGGAGGCTCTGCTAAGTCACTTAATATAGTTATTTAATTTATATTTAAGGTAGGTCTATATAAGATAGATTTGTCCTTAGATTTGTCCTTATAGAGAGGTTCTAGTAGACTATTTGCCTAGATAGTGTCTTTTAATGCTTCCCTAAGTAGGTAATTAATATTTTAACCCTTAGGGTTATAGAATGAGGTCTTATTAAATATAACGTCTCTAGTTTAAATGACTTCGTGAAGGCTTAGAATCTATATTTAATAGATATTTATTAAATTGTAGCTGACTAGGTGTCTAATTAATGCATAAGGAGCTAGCTTATCTCCCTTTTTAACTTATTTGTTTAGCGTATAGGTCTTACAACCGTATTTGTATATATAGGTAAGTAATGGTAGCTTGCCGTAGGCAACCTTATATGGAGTTTTCCAACCTAGTTGCTTATTTGGTGTTTAATTAAGTGTATAGCTAGCAGTAAGGAAAGCCTCTAGTCCTAGAGATAAGGGTAAGGATGCTTCCAGCTATATAGACCTTAATTGTTCTATAAGGGTTCGTCCAGATCATTTTGCTCTACCGTTTTGTTCTTTAGTATATGGTGCTTAGCATTTAAAGGTAATGCCTTTATCTACACACCACGTCTCTAGAGTATCTTCTATTTGTCTAAATGCTTATTTATTATCGCTCTAGAAGAAGATAATGTCTTAATAGAATTATATTTTGATTAAACGGTAAGTCTTATAAATAGTAGATAGGATAGTAGCTTTGTTCCTATTCTTGGCGGTATACATAAAGTTAAATTTGGAATATGTGTAATAGAAATGCATAACATATCTATTGCCGTTATACCCTAGTACTTTAAGGTAGATAATATTAAATGCTAGCCGTTTAAATGGTTAATTGGCTGGAAATTTGTATTCTTATCTTTAGGAGATTTGCTGCATATGCTTTGCTAATAAGTAAACTTTATATTTGATTTTAAGCGGTGCTCATTTATTAGTTTTAAATTCGGTTAGCTCTACGCTAATGACGTGCTTTAGAAGCTGCGCAATAGTATTAGGTCCTACATGGCCGAGAATTTTGTGCCATCTTATAGCTGTAGCTCCGATTAGTTTACAGGAAATTTGGCTTAGCTAAAATCTTCCTATTAAGAAGGTCGATTGAGTTAAATCTAGGGTACTTATAGGCTCTCTGTGCATTAGTACCCAGTGGCCCCCTAGTTGTTTTATATAGTATACTGTTTCGCCAGTTGCTAGACAGTATAGTAAGTTTTGTCCTAAGTTAAAATAGATATTGTTTTTAGTAGCTCTTAAGAGTGCTACAATATTTATAAATATGGTGGGTACTAGTGCTATATAGAATAGCTTCATTTTTGACTGCCTAGTAGGTGTATTAATAGTAATGGTTACTATTCTGTAAGCTTAAATTTTCTTAAATTTTCTGCCAGTAATTAGGTAGTCGTCTTCTACTGCTAGGTATAAAAAGGTAAAGTCTTCTTTATTATTATAGACGTGGGTATCTACGCTAGGGTTAAGTATCTAGGTATTCTAGAGTTTAAAAGGAGTTTGACTAGTACTAAACACGGTAGCATGGCTAGTTAGTTTAGTAGAAGGTAGGGTTTTAGAATTAAAATTAATTATAGATTCTGTATTCTAATTATTCTCCTTTACTTCCTACTCTCTTTTTTAGATTTAGTTAACAATGCGTTTAATCTAAGGTGTGGATAAGATAGCTTTATCTACTTTCTTCTAGATGTCTACCCTTAGTCTCTATCCTTAAGGGCGCTTATACTCTGCGATATAGTAGCATTTATTAAACTGATGTATAAGGCTGTATATACATTCTTTGTTCTATCTTAAATTTAAATTTAAATTGCTGTTAGAATTGGAATTGCCATTAAAGTCTAAATTGGAATTGGAATTTGCGTTGCCTTAAAGAGTTGCGAATGCGGAGTTATTGGTAGCTGAGGTAGACGATGCTTACTATATGCAATAGTGCACCTTAAATTCCCTAATAAGGTTAAAAATGGATAGTGCCTTTTTGTCCTTCTGTTCTTTTTAAATGAGATCTACTTCTAGTGCTCCTACGAAGCTAAAAGAGATGGGTTTGATTGCTTATACAAAATTATAGTGTGGCCTAAAACCTTATACGTCTGGTAGCTCCAATTCCTCTACTAGCTTATAGACGCTCCTCTAGCTATTTAATCACTTTTTAATGCTCTACTTTTTGTTATAGGCTTTAAGAGCCGTGTATTAATTAAGGACGTCGCGCTTTTAATCTAAGGTAGTAGGGGTAAGTACAGTCTTTAATTCTTAAAGGCGTTTATATACCGTTTCAAGGTCTTTAATAAGAGGGAGGTAGGCTACTAACGTTATGCGGACGATATAATTACTGATATTATTTATGGCTTACTTTTGCTTCTAGTATACGCAGATATCGTCCTTATATTCCACGTAGAGTTAATTGTAGGCAATGAGTTGGTTTGGATCTAGCTTGGCTATCAATATAGCAGTAGGAAGCACGTCTCTTAGAGTAGGTCGACTGGGTAACTATAGCTTTAGAAGCTTGTCTTTCTTCTTTAATAGGGTGATATACTGCTATACATTGTTTATTTTAGCAGTATCTTAAATAATAAAGAACCATCGTATCTAATTAGATGGCTTTTTAAGGATAAGGTTAAATTTTAAATGAGGTCCGTCTATATTGGTTGTTATTTTTAGAATTTTGACAGGTTAAGTAGGGCCCTAGGTTAACGTCTTGGCGAAACCTTATTTTGACATTTTTTTGATTCGTCAGTTCGTTTGTCTGTTGGGTACGTTTGTCGGTTAGGTGCGACCGTCCATTTATTTGGTAGGTGAAGAAGCTCAAGATACTTGCAAAGGTGGTAGAAGTAGTAACTTCGTAAATAAGGTAGTAGATTGATTGGTTTAGCAGGTAGTGCAATCCGGACTTATAACTGTAACGGTGCAAGTGTAGGAGAATTAAATAAGCGACTTAATTCTAAATCTATAGAAATTAAGTAAACTAAATACATAAAAGTAGACCCGGAACTTCGTAGTCTATGACTCAATATTTAACCGTATCCGAGACATACGAGGGTAGTGTCGATCGTGTCTCGGAGCCTCTCAGGCGACGATCTTGCATCTCAGCGCAGTGCTAGTAAACTGTTACAACGGTACTAGCAGAATACGGCAAAAAACGGCAGAAAGCTGGCAGAAAACGGTAGATTGCGGTTACGTGACTAGAGGATCTTATAAAACGTTAAGCAGCGCTGCCACTCTTGTCCTTTCCTTTTCTCTAGCTTTGGATCCTCGTTTATAGATAATCTAATCGTATAGGCTTGCGCGACCCTCTTGCTGTACTTATGCCTTGATACTAAGTTGCTAACACCTTATAACTTTACCAGTATAGCTCTAATTTATATAGATAGTAGCTAATTTTATACTTTTATCCTAGAGCTACAAAATAAGACTTTAATTTTAAAACATAAGGTTATACTAGTGGTGTAACGGGACTAGCCCAGTTATAGTAGGAATGTCTTAGTGAAACACTCAATAGATAAATTCCAACGCTTTAATCAAATTCTGCCAAATTCTGCCAAGTTAATTAAATTCCGCCAAATTCCGCTAACTTAATTAAATTCCACTAAATTCCACTAATACAATAGAATTTAGTCAAAACCTATTAAAATCCGCGTAGGCTTATGCCCACGCGCCTACTGCTAAGACCCTAAATATTTAGTTATAAGTTTCTTATATTCCTTTCTCTTCTTTATATAACATCTTATACTCTACAAGAGCTATATATCCTTAGATTTAGATAGAATTTATATTATTCCTTTAAATCTTCCCTAAAGCCTCTTCGCGCCCTTACAAGTAGAGCTATAGAAACTTATCTTAGTAAGCGACTTAAATAGTAAACAAGACAGTAAATCTCGCTAGTACTTAACTAGTATAGCTTTATATAAAATCCCTACTAGCTTTATTAAACCCTTGCTAGCGTTATATAATCCCTATATTTAGGCTTACTATCTTATTTGCCGTCTAAGGGCCTTTAGTGCGAAAATATAGGAGGGTCGACTTATTAATAGAACGCGACGCTACTAAAGAGTAATATATCTCTACTAGTTAACTAGTTAACCACTTTAAAAGGTAATCGATTATATTTTAAAGGCCGTTTTATTTATCTATATACTTATTTATGCATTTTAGCTAATATAAAGTTCTAAAATTAAGGGTTAAAATTTTTCGATGTGTCTTTCTAGGTCGACTCCGCGAATCCCCCCTAAGACCTAGTTATATACTGCCCGAACAAAACGTATCCCGACCCTAACCACCCCGCCTATAGCTCTAGAGCCACGTTAGATGGTCCTAAAGCCCAAAATGTCAAGCACCAGACGGTTTAATAGAGCTTTGAGTAAAGTTTTAATAGAGCTTTAATAGAGCTTCGACAGAGCTTTAACAAAGCTTTAGTAAAGCTCCAAGCAGAGCTCCCATAGAGCTTAAGCAAGGCCTTGTGTAGATATCGACCCAAATCAGGTCCTTACTGCCCCGACTCAGCTACCTACCATTGACTCAGTCATTGAGTTAGTCATTGACTCGGTCACCAACTCCTTGTTTCCATTGCCACCCCCTACCCCCCTTACCTGTTCTATTTCCTACACCTTTCTTATATATATATAGAGGTCTTAGAACCACATTTCAATAGACAGAGTCCTTATTCAATTCTTATAATCAGTGCACGGATATCCGGTCGACAGTAGAGCCTTAAGTAGAGCTTTAAGCAGAGAGTCGTGCAGAGCTTATATTTAGGCTTTTTTTTAAAGGCCTTATAAACAACTTTGTATAGAATTTGTGCAAGTATTTGTGTAGATATTTATGCAGGCGTTTATAGAGACGATGGTGGAGATAATTTGTCAACTAGAAAATAAGGTATGAGAACTGTGACGGTGCTAGAGCGCGTCACCTGCCATATTCTGCCATGCTGCTGCCATATTCTGCCAACCTACGATTGGCTCGCTTACCGCTAGCGCCTTGGCGGCTGCCCTTTTATATATGTTTACTATGGTCCTGGCGACCCCCTTCTTTTCTTCTCCTTAGCTTAGTATCTTCATTAGATAGCAATCCACAAGCTTTAGTTTAGAGGCATTTATACAAGCCGTTACATTATACTAAGCTCTCCATACACTGCCTGGGAAGGCCTTAATAATATCCTACCCCATAAGAAACTTTGTCTGCAACAACGCGTTAACGCGCTATACTCAGACACTAAAACAACTCTACATTACCTAGGAAGGCCTTAATAATATCCCACCCTATAAACCAGATAGGATTGGACCTGTACCCCTAGAATTAAAACCGAATTGTATAATTCTGATAAACCCTAGGAAGCCAATAATGGCACCTAAAGCGAGCTTATCTAAAAGAGCTGCCCTAACCCAAGAAGAACACGAGATTCAATTAGGATCCGAAATTAAGAATAATAATAATAGTATGGACGTACATAAACAGATTCGTGCCCTAACGGCCAATTAGGAAGCCGACCGTCTCCAAGCTTAAAGTATATAGGAGACCCTATAAAAGATCCTAGACAGCCTCACGGCCCTATAAAGCTTAGCCCCCCCTTCTAGAAGTCCTAGTCGTCCTATTCACTTAACTAAATGTGATATACCAGGGAGTACGGATATAATAATAAAATAATTAAAGTCTGTTAAGCTCCCTAACCCCTAACTACTATCCAATAGGATAGACCCTACCTTTAAGAATTAGAGGATTTAAGTATAAGGAAAGCTCCGCGTTAACCACAACTATTTCCTTTCTAAAGAAGCCAAAATGCTCTACCTCTTTGGTTAAACCACAGGGGATGCCTAACGGCACCTTTAAGCCAAGTTTAAGGACGATTCCCCTGTCCGATTTATATCTGTTAACGAGATAATATAGCACCTGGCTGCTATCTATGTTAACCTAAACAAAGTACAGGATGCCTAGTATGACTATAATTGCCTAATAATGAAACCAAACTAACCCTTTACCAAATTCTAGACTTAATTCCTATACCTTATAGGAGAAGGCTAGGTTCCCCTTAAGAACTACTGTTTGGACTTATACGATAAGCTAACAATCTAGCTATAAGAGAAGATTGCTGTAACCTTAAATAACCTACTAACCCATAAAAAACTCGCAGCTCGTTACCTATCTTTAGACGCAGAACTAAAGCGGATTGACGCCCGCCCTAATCGGCAGAAGCGACCACGTAGCGATCGTAACTCGCCAGCCACACCTATAGGAGCTAAAGCAGGAAGACAAGCTACGTCTACTCTTGTACCAAAAGCGGTTATAACTACATACTGGCGAGCCTTACCTAACCAGCTATATACCACGCCCTTAACTAGTACTTATTGCAATACCCCAATCGACCCCGCCTCGGCCACGTGCTATAACTGCGATAAGGAGGGTTACTTTGCCTTATCTTGCCCAGAACTAGGGGATATTAAGGAGATAGAGGAAGAAGAAACGTCTAATAAGTTGGGAAAAGAAGAACCCTAGGAAAAGACTCCCCCCTAGAGTATCTTATTAATCTTAAAGAGATTAATCTAAGTTAGTTAATGGGTGGAAAATACTTTACGGTTCCATATACAGTATCTTAAAATGGATATAGAGTTAACTCAACTGCCCTTATTAACACTAGAGCAAATGGCTTTGCCTTTATAAATACTGCCTATGCGATTAATGTTGCTAAGTTTCTAAATATAAAAGCTACCCTACTAGAGAAGCCTGTCTAGGTAAAAGGCTATAACGGCCAAGCCAGTAAGCCGGTTACCCACGTCCTGAAGTTATATATCTCCCTTAATGGATAACGTTAATACGGCATCCCTTTCTATATCTTAGACCTAGGGTCCCACGATATAATCCTTGGCTAAAAATAGATGTCCTACTTTAATATTTGGCTAAACGTACAACAAAGACAGTTTGTCTGGCCGGAGGATAGACTGAAATTACCCTCCTTTATTAGAGAAATCCGAACTAACTATAAGACACTAGCCGCAAAGTCTAACCCTATATATCAGCAGGATGTCCGGGCCCGTGACCTAGCCTTCGCCTAAGAAGACGCCCGCCGCAAAGCTGGAAAGAACTCTGTACCAACAAAGATACTCTCCCAAAGCGCTACATTTGAGAAGGACTCTACGTATGGAAGCGGGATAGATAGTGATATAGACGGCGTCCAAATCGCGCAGATCTAACTGGTATGGAAAAGAACGTACTAATAAGATATAAGGGATGACCTCTAAAAGATATAATAGGAGCTAAAAGGAGTAACAACGACGCTAATACCCTGGAGGGCCCTAAGGTTATGCACGCCCCCATTATCCTATAACCCCCCTACAGTAGACATCGCCGTAATTAGCGCTATAGCATTCCACTTTAATATGTACTAGAAGGAAAATGAGGTCTTTATAACAAGCCTATATAAGATTAACCGGATTATTAATAAGAGGGAAGAAAAGCTAATTAAGGAAACTAATAAGGAACTGGTTAAATATCTCCTTTCTACTATCTATGCTAAGTACAAGGACGCGTTCTTAAGGGTGGCTTTAGACAAGTTACCCCCTTACCAGACGTATAATTACAAAATTTAATTAAAAGCCAATAACTTGCTAGGCTATAGCCCCCTCTACTAATAATTAACGGACAAGCTAAAAGTAATAAAGTAGTACTTAATTAATAACCTAGATAAAGGGTTTATTAAGCCAAGTTAAGCCCCTTTTACTTCCCCTATCCTATTTGTAAAAAAGCCTAGTGGAGGCCTCTGTTTTTGTATCAACTATTAGAAACTAAATGCTATTACTTAAAAGAATTAGTATCTTATTCCATTAATTAACAAAACCCTTACATGTCTAAGCTAGGCAAAGATCTTTACTAAACTTAATATCCGCCAAGCTTTCTACTAAATTAGGATAGACCCTGCATTTAAAGATTTAATAACGTTCTGTACCCATTACGGGTCCTATAAATGCAAAGTTCTTCCTTTTAGACTAATAAACGGACCGGCTACATACTAAAGGTATATAAATAACGTTCTTTTTAATTACCTTAACAAATTCTGCACGGCATACCTAAATGATATCCTTATATACTTAGACAACAAACTTAAGCACTAAGTTCACGTTAAGAAGGTCCTAGAGAGATTACAGAACACAGGTTTATAAGTTAATATCAAAAAATGTAAATTTAGGGTAAAACGCATAAAGTACCTTAGGTTTATAGTGAGTATAGATAGGATTGAAGTTAACCCTAAGAAGGTTAACGCAATCCGCAACTAGAAGCCCCCTCGCACTATAAAGGGGATCCAGTCCTTCCTGGGTTTTTATAATTTCTACCGCCGATTTATCCATGACTACGGAGTTATGGCAATGCCTCTTGTATAACTTACCCAGAAAGACACGCCTTTTGTCTTTAATAACGACTATATGGAAGCCTTTAGAGAGTTAAAAAATTGGCTTATCTCTTCTTTAATCCTTTGTTACTATAACCCGGACCTTAAATTAATGCTAGAGACGGACGCTTTTAATAGAGTTATAGCGGGAATCCTATTACAGTTATATCTAGATGGCGAATGGTACCCTATTACCTTCTTTTTAAAAACAATGGACCCAGCTGAGTGTAACTACAAAGTATATAATAAAGAAATGCTAGCTATTATCTAATTACTATCCTAATAGCGCGCAGAGCTTAAAGGCACGAACTCCCGGATTAAGATATATATGGATTATAAAGCCCTAGAGTACTTTATAACTATAAAGCAGCTTACTGGACGACAAGCCTACTAGGCCAAAATACTCTCTAAATTCTTTTTTATAATTATATATTATTCTGGCAAGCAAAACACTAAAGCTAATACACTAACCCAAAGGGAACAAGATGTAGGACCCTAGGATAAGCTAAAGACCTAATACCGGACGCGCGCCCTCCTCTATCCCGAACAGCTTAACCTACAAATTCTTAAAGAACTAAACTCCAAACGGAATAAGCTAGCACCCCTAGAGGGAGCAGTCTTAGATAAACTAATAGGGCTAGTTAACCGCATCCTAACTGCGAACCGCACGGCTAACTCCCTAAAAGCCCTCTACGACCAAGCCGCGAAGGAGGACCCTAATTTGGAAATAAAAGAAGGACTGCTTCTATACTAAGGACGGCTTATAGTTCCAGATATTAATAACCTACGGATAGAGTTAATCCGCGAAGCCTACTGTTAAGTCTCTACAGTATACCCTAGTTATAATAAGACCTACTAACTACTAGCGCCCTATTACTACTAGCGAGGACTTCTATCCAATATGGATTGATTTATTAAAAACTGCCACGCCTATAAACGCGTAAATGCCCCTAGGGATTAAACTCCTGGGTGGCTATAACTACTACCAGTTCTAAAACGCCCTTAGCAATATATTACTATGGACTTTAAGTTATTTCCGAAGGACGCCCATGGCCATAATGCAGCCTTTGTAGTGGTTAACTAACTATGCAAGCAATCTGTCTCCCTCCCTTGTTTTAAGACCATAACTATAAAGGATATAGCCCGCCTCTACATTAACAACATCTATCGATTCTATAGCGCCCCTAAATTAATTATCTCTGACCGTGGCCCCTAGTTTATATTAGATTTCTAGAATAAACTCTACCGTATCCTTGGGATTAAGATTAAGCTCTCTACTACATTTTACCCTTAGACTGACGGCTAAACCAAGATTATAAACCAGTACCTTAACCAGCGACTACAGCCCTTTATAGACTACTATCAGGACAACTGGTTGGAATTACTACCTATAATAGACTACGCGCAGCTTACACTCCCTTATAATAGTATAGGGATGTCCCCATTTAAACTGCTCTATGGGTATATACCACAAACGTCCTTTAATTGGGATAGGCCTACTAAACCCACTACGGCCCGCGAACGCCTCAGCCACGAGGAGGCCTAGGTATTTGCTAACAGAATGCATAGAGCCTAGAAGACTGCTTAAACAATTATAAGAAAGGCGTAAGAAAAAAAGGAGTCTGATATAAACCGATATTATTACAAGGAAGACTTCCAAGTAGGAGATAAGGTATGGGTGTTAATAAAGAACTAGAAAACCTAGAGGCCGAGCCGCAAGTTAAACCACTAAATAGCTGGCCTATATAAGACTTTTTAAAAGGTAGGACACTCTTTTAAGGTTAAGCTACTAGAGTTAATAAGGATCTATCCTGTTTTCTCCCTAGACCGGCTATGAAAGGCTGCGGATAATCTACTACCTGGATAGTATAACAACCCCCCACCGCCAATCCAGATTGCTGAGGACGAAGAATGGGAAGTTAAAGAAATCCTAGTAGTAAAAAAGGTCTATAATGTCTTAAAATACCGTGCAAGCTGGGTAGGCCATAATAACGACCTAGAGTGGTACCCCACATCTGATTTTAAGTACTCCCCCTATAAGCTATAAGATTTCCACCTAGCCTACCCTAATCTCCCTGGACCACTATGTAAATTAGATAACTGGATTAAATGCTAGGAAGAAGGGTTAGATAATTACAACAATTTGGATAATAATAGGGAGCTCGGATAACGCCTGAGGGCAGGCTTTTTCAGGAGGGGGGGGTGATGTGACGGTGCTAGAGCGCGTCACCTGCCAAATTCTGCCATGCTGCTGCCATATTCTGCCAACCTACAATTGGCTCGCTTACCGCTAGCGCCTTGGCGGCTGCCCTTTTATATATGTTTACTATGGTCCTGGCGACCCCCTTCTTTTCTTCTCCTTAGCTTAGTATCTTCATTAGATAGCAATCCACAAGCTTCGGTTTAGAGGCATTTGTGCGAGCCGTCACAAGAACTCTGTTTATTAAAGAGAGCTCTAGAAGCTCTCTATATACGTAAAATAGGTGGTAAATAGAATGACGACGTAGCCGTTATTTAATCGGTAGAAATAGGTAATAAGACTTTCGATAAGACATTTAATAAGACATACAAGGTAAGTAGCGGGGTAGTAAGACATAGGGTTTTAGTCTTGAAGACAGTAGTAAGATAGTAGTAAGGAACTCCGATTTAGGTCGACACGATTATATAGATGACTATAAAGCCGTTTGTAGAGACGATTATAAGACTTCCTAGTATATTAGTGCTGGGGACGCGTCGGTGTCTACCTAAATACTAAAAGCGTGTAACTTGTAAGAAAATGGTATTCCTATTATGAAAAAGTAATCTATTATGGAGGAGACTAGTCTAACTTAACTTATTAGCTTATTAGGTTAATTTAGTATTAGTGCGCTATCTAAGTCGCTTACTGAGATAAGTAGAAATTTGAATTGAGGCTCTTATAAGGGATATTATTGCGGTCACCTTGGGTTGCCCTTAGGACAACCCCTAGACACCCCTTAGATGTCCGTCAGTTACGTGCTAGAGGCATATGCCCGTAGTATATAGTCTTTATAATCCCTAAGGCCTTACCTGCTTAAGGATTTGTCTCTCTTACTAATCTATCCTATTCTATAATCATGTCCTTATAGCCCCCTATCTATAAAGTCCCCTTATATTTAAATCCTTCCTACTCTATTTGGAAGGGCAGCTGGCTTTAAGGACTAGATTGTTTATTTATATCTTTTGTTTATATCCACTATCCTCCCTTAAAATCTTGTAATGACCTAAATAGAAACTCTATAAACACCTTATAGAAAGCCGTTGCACTAAGGCAGGAAGGTCCCTCTGACAGCAAGAGATTGCGACAATATAAACCTCTAGGCAAGACGGCTGAATAAGCCCCAATATTTAGATTCACTAAGAGCTTAAAGACTCTTACATACCTATGGTTACTAGCAACGCTAAGGAAAACGTAGACACCCTTTATAACAGTTATAACACTGCTAGAAAGCAACCAGAACCCCTTTAGCCCCACTTAGGCCAATTAGAAGATTAAGCGCTAGAGGCAACTTTAAGATCTTCCCCTAAATTAGAAATGCTAGAGGAATACACTAATGCGCTTAATTAGGGACCTAACTGGAACCCTCCCAGAAGACTACCGGCCTATAATTAGCATAGTAGTAATGCACAGACTGCTTATAAGCTAAGTAGGCCTACCCCTTTAGGTAATTTAACCTAACTACTAACTTAAGACTTAAGCCTTATAGGGAAACCTGTATTAGCTACTAGTACTAATACTACCTCTATAGCTAGAGCTTCCCTAGGCCCAAGGTTAGAAAGTTAAGAGCCCTACACTAATTTTCTCTAAGGAGGATATTAGGAAGCTGCTGTAAGGCTTTTAGAAGCCATATAGAAAGGATCCACTAATAAACATATTAGAAATCTTTAAGGGTAGGTCTAGATCTGGCAAAGCTTAATCTAGGCTAAATAAAATCTTTTATAACCTAGCTAAGGCTAAGGGCCTCCTAGGGGCTACCAGTACCTACCTAAGGAGGTGCGGAAGACTTAGAGAGGTATCTATATAGTAAATAGAAAAAGGATATAGACTAACTGGTTAAGGCCTCTAGTAGTCTAAAACTCCGCTATAGACCTAATACCTAATAGTTGGACAATTGGGTTTGTAAAATGGATAACTTCTTTAAGATGCTAATAATATAAGATAATACTAAAGAGCGTACTTAATAGATTATTAGTAAGATTAAAGATTAATCCCTAAACCAGATTGTACTAAATTAGCTTAATAAAAAGCAAATTATTATATAGCCGTAGCTGCAAACCTTCCTAAAGAAATAGACTTAAGATCCGTATATTATATAATATAATAATATAGAACTATTTTGGAATGAGATATAGCTTAACCGCCATAATTTCTGCTAGTTTATAAACTTTATAAAAACTTATACTTAATTAATAGATCTAGAGCCCTTTAAAAATAAGGATAGTAGCATCTATAAGAAGGAGAAGATTGGATTTATCTAGGCTAGAATTAAGCTAGTAATTTATAACAAAATAAAGTATATAGGAGCCCTATTACGGATTACCATATATATAGATTTTAAACGAGCGGTTCTAAACACTAAGAATATAGTAAGGAACTAGACCTTTTCTGGTAAGAAGCTAGGGGGTAACCAGAAGCATAGGCACTCTAGTAGTAATATAGGGCAAACCTAAGCTTTAAAGAAGCCGTTCTTAAAGAGAAATTTAGAATAGTTAAAGTTAGGGACCTTAAGTAATAGGAAAGACTCTTAGGGCCAACCTAATACCTATCTGGCACCCTTATAGGAACACTTTAAAAAGTTAAAAGAAAACTTCTTTAGAGGCAAACCCAACTAGAAAAATAAGTAGGGTGATAACCGCACTAATAATCTAAAAAAAGAAAGGCCTTAGTTACGGACCTCTCCTAGCTGCAACTAGGGCAAGATACAGAAGGAGAGACTCTCTATATTGCTATTAAGCTAGAAATGGTACTCCTTTAGGCGAGGTATATTAGTTCTAAGCACTATATAATAGCGGCGCTGAAATTAATCTTATATAATACAATTTGGTAAAAGAGCATAAGCTTATCCTATTGCTAAGGTAGCGGAAACCTATTATAGGGTTTCTAAATAAGTATTAGATTAAACTATATAGTGCCTATAAGCTTATGGTGTTAGTGGCTAATATATATAACCGCACTAAGGTGATTAGCCCGCAACCCTTCTAGGTAGCTAACTTTATAGGCTATAACCTTATTCTTGGATATCCTTGGCTTGTAAAAGTAGATTTTAAGATACGCTTTAAGATAGGAGCCTTTAAATAGTGGAACGATAAAGAATTAGAAGGGTGTATTTTACTAATAAGCTTAAAATATATCCTAGAAGATATAGCTCTAGGAGAAATAGTATATGCTCTATACCTAAAGGAGTATTAGATCTAACCCCTATTCTATAGCAAGATAAGTATAAAGCCTAGTATAGGTAATAACTCTTCTATAATAGATACCCTATAGGGAACTGCTAGATAGGTTATAGAGACACTACAGAGAGGCGGCGATCTTAAAGATCTTATAGGATACTCCACCGCTATAGGTTACTCTGGCTTAAGCAATACGCAGAAAGTATACTATAACACCTTAAACGCTATGTTAAAGAGTTCCCTACCCTCCACTGGCTACTATATAAAACTGTTTAACGTATAGTGGCAACTATATACGAACAGCTACTATAGCGCGCGATGCTGCCCGCGAGCGTTCTAAGGGACCTCTAGGACCTACCTAATAATAATGTAGAGGATAAACGCAACCCCAATTTGTTAAATATCCTAGCAGGCCTAAGGGACTTACTAAGGGTATTTTTAGGCAGGTAAGCAAAAGTCCTTTAGCGGAACTTAGAATACAATTATATAATTAATCTAGAAGAAGGCAAATAACCGCTAAACCTTTCTATTTATAACCTCTCTTATAAAGAGCTTAAGATCCTATAGGAGTACCTTAACGGCTTACTGGAAAAGGAATAGATATAGCCCAGTAAGTCACTGGTAGGCGCGCTAATCCCCTTTATCCTAAAACTAGATGGAACTATAAGGCTATATATAGACTATTACGGTCTTAATAAGATTATAATTAAGAACTGTTACCCACTACTACTAGTTAGTAAAATGCTAGATTAACTATCTAGGGCGAAGATTTTTATAAAGCTGGATCTATAAGACGCCTATTATAGGCTCTATATCAAAGAAGGGGATAAATAAAAGACCGCTTTTAAGACCTAATATGGCCACTTTAAGTATCTGGTGATGCCCTTTGGGCTAGCCAATGCGCCTATAATATTCTAATTGTATATTTACAGAGCCATAGGGGGACTAGTTAACCGCATATATATTATCTATTTAGATAATATTCTAATCTACTTAGAAGATGAGGATTAGTATAAGTAATATATCCGCGAAGTGCTAAAATATTTAGATAATTGGGGCCTTTACGCCAAGGCGTTAAAGTATATCTTTAACACTAAGTAGGTTGAGTTCTTAGGGTATATTATAACGCCTATAGGTGTAGTTATAGATCTAGTATAGGTGTAGATAATCTAAGAGTGGCCGGAGCTAGAGAGCTACTAGGATATTTAAGTGTTCCTAGGCTTTGCTAATTTCTATAGGCGCTTTATTTATAACTACTTGGATGTTACCTAATACCTATTTAACCACATTACTAAAGCTTCCCAAGACCCGGCCTAGAAGGCAAAAAGCTTAAAGGTGGAAAGGAAGAAAACTAAAAAGGGACTAACTAAATAGTATAAACTATGGATATAGCCTAGAAAGGTATAGGAAGCCTTTTAGGAACTACATACAAAGTTTATAAAAGCTCTACTATTATGGTATTTTAACCCAGATTAGCCACTGATAATAGTTACTAATATATCAAATTTTGCCCTTACTGGTATCCTACTGCAACCTAATAGGTATCTAGATGCTACCCAGCTCTACTAGAGACCAGTAGCATTCTATAATAGAAAATTCTAGGGACCTAAAGTTAGGTATTATACCCACAACAAGGAACTGCTGGCTATAGTTAACTACTTTAAACAGTAGTAACACTACCTTAAGTATGTAAGTTATACCACTTATATACTCTTAGATTATTATAATCTACGCCACTTTATAACTATAAAGGAGCTTATAACTTAATAAGCTAGATAGGCAGAGGAGCTCGCGTAATTTAACTTTAAGATTGAATATATGTCACGAAATTCAAATAGATGAGTTCATTGATGAAATGGGTTAATAGATTGATAATCTAGTGTCGTTGATTGATGCTTTTTGACCTTGATCTGACGTGTCTTCAGTAACGCGTCTTCGTGCATATGACTTGTGCACGTGACCCACGCCTTTAGAGAATACAGATTATCTAACACACCCCCTTTAGCTTCAAGCTCTTTGAGGTCAAAGCTAACCACCTTCTCGTGTCCGTCAATGCGTCAATTGAACCATAATGTCATCTGAATCCTTCCTTCTCGCCCTAACCTTCTCCCTTAGGTCCTCTAGTTGCTTCTCCTTATTTAGCCGCTCCTTAATATCTACCATTTTAACTAGGTTAACGAAGTTCTAAAACCTCTACTTGGGCAGGGCCTTTATAAGTCCATTGGTGATTATCTCCTTTATTACTATCTATTAAAATTATACTTATCTTATTACGTATTCCTAACATAGCCAGTATTAATAGATGTTAATATATTAGAGCTTTATAATCAGCTTTACCATATCTTCTATAATCAGTTAGAGTGTCTAGGTATTATTACATTTAATAATTAAAGGCTTATTTAGCCTTAATATTATTGCTTTAAATAGTCTACTAATAAAGATAGCTTTCTTTGCTGTCTATAATAGGGCTAACAACTTAGCTTCTATGCTTAACGTCATAACCATACCCTGCTTATTTGCTCTCTAGGCAATTAGTCCCCTAAATAGCTTTATAATATATCCTCACAAGCTCTTTCTATCAATGAAGTTGTCCGCAAATAATGTATTGCTGGCATAGATAAATAATTGCGCTTTACTTCTACCGTCTCTTCTATTATCTTGTCCTTTATCGCGTATTCCTTTATCTCTTTCTCTACCGTTTATTCCTTCCTTATCTCCTCTATAGCAGATTACTCTGCTCCTTATACTATATAGGTACTGGATTACTCTGTCTACCGCTTAATAATGCTCTTAACTTAGGTTTTAATTAAACCTTGCCAGCTATAATACTGCAAAAGCAATATCCAGACGCATTGTAGTGGCTATATAGAGTACTAAACCCAATTTTCTCTAATATAGCATCGTAGAAGCTGCTTCTCTTAATAGGGATATAGGACGGACTAGTAGGTCTATATTAGGGGACGGAAGCGTTAGACGGATTAATTAGTAATTAGTAGGGAGGAGTTTAGATTCTGCTATAGAAGTGTCCAAAAGACGCCCTATAAGATCTATCTTATACTAATTAGCTATCTTCTTAATATAGGCTTCCTGGGATAGCTATAGGAGCCTCTGGCTACAATTATATAGCATATAAATTCCTAGGAACTATTTTAGCTTGCTAAGGGTACTTATCTGGTATTCCTTGCTCAGCTCCTTAATTGCTTCTTAAGCTTTCTTCTTATCTATCTTTCAGTAGCAGAAGACAATATCGTTAATATAGAAGAAGATGACTATTCCACCTTTTAGCATAATACACGGCTCCTAGGGTACTTCTTTGAAACCCAATTTATTTAATAAGCTCGTGAGATTCTTCTGCCATAATAGTAGTGATTGTTATAGTCCGTATAGGGCTTTTCTTAAGCGTAGTACTTTATCTATCTTTCCTTTATTAAACCCTAGCAGTAGCTTTATATAAACAACCTTGTTAAGATCGCAATAAATAAATATATTATCTATATCTATCTATATCGTCTCTAGGTCAAATTTTACAGTAATCGCCATAAGGGTTTGGAAGGTTGTACTAGCTAATATAATAGCTCTTATAGGTAGGTCTCCTAGGGCCTATTAATTTCCATAGACTACTAAGCGTACCTTACATTTCTGGAGAAATCCGTGCTTGTCTATCTTGTAGATAAACACCTATATTAAGCTAAGGACCTACTGTCCCTTTACGTACTTCTTATCTGTTTCTTAAAACAACCTTATTTAATAATAAGATTAGAGATAGGCTTATTAAGCCTCTTGGAACTAATCTTAAAAAGGATATATATTAAGGTCCTAGATTAACTAAGGTAGCAGAGGTAGGTTCTTCCTATATAATCTAACATTGCGTGTTCTGCCTAATTTTAGCTTACTATTATTAAGTCAACTATTAAGGTTAAACTTTCTTCCTACTAAAAAGGCGCTGTAATAGGCTAATGTAATCCTTTTGGCAATAAAGTCTTCAACCCTATTATTACTAGCTTCCTTAAACAAGTCTTTAACTAAGTTATTAGACACCCCCTAAATATTAAACGCATCTTCTACTTAATAAGCGACGTCTTAATTAGTACCTTATACACCTAACTTTATAGAATACTCAACGTAAAAGGCATATAGAGATTCTTCGTCTTCTTCTATTGGAGGTAGTATATAGTACGTATTTTTAAGAGCTTTTATAAGCTTAAGATCTGCTAACTTATTAAAGGTTCAAACTGGCTTATTAACGTTGTTATTATCTTCCTCTTAAATTAACGGTTTAAATATTTCTTTATTATCTTCCAGAAGGACCTTATTCTTAGTTAGGGTATTAGGGAGTTAAATCTTCTCAATTAGCGTATCTAATTTAGCGTGTAGGTCCTTTAAGATATCCATTTGCTTGCCATTAAAGAACATCTTTTTATTAAAGATGACGTCCCTAATAGAGATAATAATACCTTTATATAGGATCCAGATCCTATAGATATTGGTAGAGTTATAGCCAATAAGGTAGCCAATATAGGCTTATAGATCTAGCTTACTTAGCCTTTCTTCTTTAGCTAGGTATCTAATATCATCATATATACCCTACAGCCGTAGGCTTTCAGGTGCGCTAGTTGCGGCTTTCTTAACCTATTAGCTAAGAAGGTATAGAACCTCTTATATAGCGATTTCCAACTATTGCTTTCCCGTAGCGTTCGATCTTAAAGGTAGACTATATAGTTAACTATCTCATTCTATAGGTTATGTAGTAGATTGGTAGCAATTCTTATTACTTGTGCTCTCTTAATAATTACACCCCCTAAGCGTTCAGCAGTACCGTTTTAAGCTTAAGTATATAGCGCCAAAGGCTCAAATGTAATCCCTTACATCTATAGCTATTTAAGGGTTCTCCTTCTCCCTAGCTTATTATCTAATCTAATAGTGTTAACCTTAAGGTTATACCTTAGACGAATCCATTAGATGAAATCTTTAAGTACTTATAATGTCTCCTTCTCTTTACTATGCGTTATTATAAAATACGGGAAGGTTCTTCCTAAGAAGGTATTATAGATAAATATAACTTATATAAATCTAGTATATACTTTCTTAAGGTCAGTCTAGTTAATATAGAGGTTAAGATAGGGTTTATTAATATTCCGTTTTAAGAACCTTCTTAAGACCTAATACTTAATTTTAGCAAGACTGCAATATTGACATTCTATTATCTTTGGGCCTTAAAGCTTAACTCCCAAGGCATTAAGACCTAGATAATAAAGGCTTATAGGTCCTAGATAACCTAAACGTAGGTACTATAGATATACATTACCTTTTAAGTCTGGATAAATGTCTCTTAACAATACTCTGCGCTTCTGTTAGCGGCGTAGCAGTTAGCTTATATTAAACGCTAATAGACTTCCTAGTTAGACGTATTTAATAGTCTATTATCCATAACATTCTTCCATTTAATATAGAATTGTATTATCCTTCTAAACTAGAAGATTGTTATTTCCTTTATTATCCTAGTAGTACCCTCGCTTTTAAAGTATATAGAACAATACTAGATTTATATTAAAGTCCGTATAAAAGGCAACGTCCTTAAGACATAGGATTCCCTTGCTCTTATCTAGTTTTAAGACTTAAACAGTAACATCGCCGTAGCCTAGTATAGGCACTTCTAAGCTGCCGGCGATGATATATTTGTGTCTTAGAGCTTTCCTAAAATTATAAAAACGAGAGAGGTTATTAAAGATATAGAGAATAGTTCCTGAGTTAAGAATAGTTAATAGCTTTAGTAAATGGAGTTAACTAGTATAATATAATTTTAGGAATATTATATTAGCTTCTCCCTTAATCTTAATTATCTCCTAGCTCTCGTTCTATTGTTATTAAGCCTTATTTTCTTGTTCTTTAAGTCTAATCTTTATAACTTAGTTAGTAAGATCCTTATTCTTTTCTACCTTCTTTAGCACCCTTTTAATGCGAGCATCTCCGATTATAACTCCTTTAGGTCTCTTATCTTTAAATAAATACTAATAGTGTTAGCGACTCGGTCAATCGAGGCACGAGCACGGCAAGAGGGTCGCGCAAGCCTGTACGATTGGATTGTTTATAAACGAGGATCCAAAGCTAGAGAAAGGAAAGGGGAAGAACGGAAGCACCGCTCGAAGCTATATACAATCATCTGGTCACGTAATGGCAACTTGCGGCAAGTTGCGGCAATTTGCCAGTACCGTTTTCCACCAGCGCCGTAACATTACCCCCCCCTCCGAAAAAGCCTGCCCTTAGGCTTTGTACGTCCGTGGGGTGTTCTTATCTATGTGCTTAATAGGTAGCTTGTCATCTTCGCTATACTAGCACTCCATCCACTCGTCTAGATACTTTGGGGGTCCTAGCTCGTTAGGGTATTAGTTATAAAATTCTTTAAGCTTTTAGGGGCAACCTATAAAGTTCTAGGCGGGGTACTAGGTTGGGTCTGGATCGTAACCTTTCTATTAGACACGGTATTTTAGCGTTCCTCGTACTAGTTTATAGGCTAGTATTTTATTAACTTCCTATTTGTCGTCGCCATTAACTTAAATCGGCAGTGGAGGCTTATTCTTTTGTCTAGGTAGTGGGTTATTTGCAGCTTTCCATAGCTTATCTAGTAAGAAAATAGGGTGGACTTTAATTAAGTCTGGGAGTTTAACCTTGTATAAGTTTCCTTCTTTATTAAGGATCTTATATGGTCCTGCTATCTTATAGTCTAGCTTACGGCTAGGCCGTTCTGTCTTCTAGTTCTTTATTGTAACCCAGACCTTATTACCTATGGTAAAGTTAGGCTCGCGCCTGTGCTTATTTGCCTGCTGTTCTATTAATTTCTGGGCCTTCTCTAGGTTCTTATAGGCTACCGTCTATGCTTCTTCTAAGCGTCTAGCATACTGCTGTGCTTCCTTATAAGATAGTTTTTCGCGTATAGTCTGTGGTCCTTCTGGTCTCTCCCAGTTAAAGCTTATATGGGGTAAGTATCCTATTTCTAGCTAAATAGGTGCAAACCCTGTAGAATTATGGGGTAGGGTTGCCTGGGCGTAGTCTATTATAGGTAGTAGTCCACTCTAGTTGTCCTAAAAGTAGTTAATAAAGGGCCGGAGTCTCTGGTCTAAGTATTAATTTATAATCTCCGTCTAACCGTCTATCTAGGGGTAGTATGCCATAGAGAGCTTTAGCCTAATACCTAGGATCCGGGTGAACTTGTTCCAGAAGGCTAATATAAACTACGGCCTGTAGTTGGATATAATAGTATCTGGTGGTCCGTAAATTCAGTAGACATAGTAGATATATAGTTGGGCCGCCTCTTTAGCATTAATATTCTTATAACAGGGGATTAAGAACGGGCGCTTACTAAAGCGGTTAACTAGGATCATAACTATATTATATCCGTTGCGGTCTATAGGTAACTCGTAGAAGTCTATAAAGATATACTACCAGGGGCGTTCTAGTATTAGGAGTGGCTTTAATAGCCCTAGGGTCTTATCTTATAGAATTGTAGACCTATGGCAGTCGTCGTAGTTCTGTATATAGCGGTTAATATCTATAACCATTCTAGGCTAGTAGTAGCGGTCGCTAATAATTCTGTAGGTCTTATTTTTTCTAGGGTGGGCCGTAGAGACCTGGGTATGTGCTTTGGCAATAAGCTAAGTCCGTAAATTCTGTTCCTTTGCTACTACCAGCCGTTCCTAGTGCTTAAGTAGTCCGTTTTTAAGGGACTATGGGCTAGTAGCATCCTTTACCTTTTTGCGGTACTCCTGTAGAGAAGGGGCCGTACGGTTTACCTATAGCAGTTTATTAATAAGGTCAAGTTCCGTGGAGTTAATAGGACATATTTTAGCGTCTAAAGGGTCCGTATTTAGTTCTGCCTGTATCTAGGGGTTAAGGTGCTCTAGTTGTAGTAGGGTCTAGGTCTGTAATAAGATCTTTATAGCTACCTAGTTACCTAGGTCCTGTTTACGCCTTATAAGAGTATTTGCACAGTTTGTAGCGCCTGGTCTATATATAATTAAGAAGTTAAACTAAGATAGGATATCCGCCTAGCGTGCCTGCTGGGCCGTAAGGGCCTTGGTTATTATGAAGTATTCTAGGGCCTTATAATCCGAAACCACCTTAATGGGCTTAGGGGTCCCCTCTAGCTGTATACGCTAGTGCTAAAAGCTAGAGATAATAGCTAGCATTTCTTTATTATGGATGTGGTAGTTTAGCTTGGCATCTATTATGGTCTTGGAATAGTATACTATAGGGTGCCATTCTCCGTCCGGTTGCTTCTAGGAGAAAATACTGGCTATTACGCTGTCTGAGGCATCAGTTTCTAGCATTAAGGGCTATTCTGGGTTAAAGTGGGCAAGTAGGGGAGCTGATACTAGCCGTTTTTTAAGCTTATTAAAGGCCTGCATATATATGGCGTTAAAGTGGAATGGCTGGTCTTTCCTAGTAAGGCGGTTAAGAGGCCAGGCGATCCTGCTATAGTTCTTAATAAAGTGTTGGTAGAAGTTATAAAAACCTAAAAATAATTGCACCCCCTTTATGGTCCGTGGCAGTGTCCACTGGTTAATTATAGCCGTTTTCTCTAGGTTGACCTTAATCCTATTTATACTAATAATAAAGCCTAGGTACTTTATATGCTTAACACTAAATTCTAATTTCTTAATATTGGCCTGGAGGCCGGCCTTATGGAGCTGTTATAGGACTTTATAGATATGCTCCTCATATTCTAGCTTATTTTTGGAGTAGATTATAATGTTATTTAGGTAGGCCGTATAGAAGTCGTTAAGGTAGTTAAAGAGTATATTATTTATATATCGCTAGTATGTAGCCGGTCCGTTGGTTAGTCTAAAAGGAAGTACTTTATATTTATATGTTCTGTAATAGGTCTGAAATGTAGTAAGATTTTCTAATCTAGGGTCTATCCTAATCTGGTAAAAGGCCTAACGGATATTAAGCTTAGTAAAGATCTTAGCTCTACTTATTTAGGTTAAAGTCTTATTAAGTAAGGGTAGTGGGTAGCAGTCCTTGTGGGTTATATTATTTAGTTTATGGTAGTTAATGTAGAAACAAAGTCCTCTATTTGGCTTTTTGGCAAAGAGAATAGGTGAGTTAAAAGGGGCTTAACTAGGTTTAATAAAGCCCTTATTTAGGTTATTAATAAGGTACTGCTTTGTAGCCTATAATTTGGCAGTAGACTGCTGACGAAGGGGGCTATAGCTAAGTATATCTTCCTTATCTGGCTTAATCTTAATCTTATAGTTGTATAGTTAGTAAGGCGGAAGTATATTAGACGCTGCCTTAGAGAATATATCCTTAAATTTCTAGTATTAATAGGGTAGTTTCTGTTCCACTAGCTCCTTATCTATAAGCTTGCCTTCCTATTTACTAAGCTTATTTTCCTTTTCCTTAATTATTTAATTAATTTTATATAAGCTGGTAGTAAAGGTAATGGTATTAGGTTAGACCAAGTTCTGGTAGAATCCTATGGCGCTAATATAGCAGATATTAACTAGTAGGAGGTCTATAGGTTTCTTTATAGACTATTATTGGGCCGTATTTTGTGGTTTAGGGTTTATAATCTTTCTTAGCTCCTGTTTTATCTTCCGCAAGTTGTCCCTCCAGTCTATATATTTAGTATAGTGTTTAATGCTCCTTACTATTTTTTGTGGCTGTATGGGGCCTAAGTTCCCTATAGGGAGCTCTGCTAGCTTTTTATTGACTTTTTTGATCTCTAGTGTAGGTGGCATAATATAGGTAGTCTGGGGGTGGCGTAGTATGCGGATCCGTTGCGGGTTAAGCTGTATATCCTTTTTAAAAGCCTAGTCTCTATGCATAGTATCGGCCTAGTAAATGGTGTTTATCTATAGCCGTATAAGATTTTCTATTATAATGCTAATTTCCTTTATAAAAGAAGGTGTTGGGGGTAGGGTTTTAGGCTAGACAAGCCGTCTACTCTATATGTTGAGCTGTAAGCCTAGATAGGCTAGCTATTTTCTTTCTAAGATTATATTGTGGCTTCCTAGGTCCGTAATAAGAAAGGGGATGTTATACTACCTTTATCTGTCTATATAGAGGTGAATCCGCAAGATAGTTATAATAGGCGGTCCTATCCGTCTGTTATACCCGCAAATAGGAATTGGTTTGGGCAGTTCTTTAAGGGGTGTATTTAAAAAGTTAGCCAGCTTTATAGTACACTATATGTCTATTAAGGCAAAGGCATTTGCTCTAGAGTTAGCCAAAGCAGAGGTTAAAACTTGATATCTATTGTGGAATAAAGTATAAGGGATAGTGTAGCTTCTTCTACTAACTAGCCGACCTAGATTAATATGTGATATATTAATTCCTTTTAACCCTAGAGAGGAGTCTTGCTCTAAGGTTCCTCTTTTTTTAACTCTATACTATCCTTCTGAATTAACAGGACCTTGTTTGTCTTTACCGCTATTAGGCAGTCTTTTACAAAGTAGTCTTTCTAGCCGTATAAGAAGCAGGCTCCTTGATTACTAAGGGCCTATCTATAGGGGTTGTTATATATAGGTTAAGTATTTGCCGGACCCGCTACGGGGCTAGCTGTATGGCTAGCCGCTAGGTTAACGGCAGGCGGTATAGTTGGTGCCGCAGGGGTTGTAGATCTTGCTAGGGCGCTATGGCCCGTTTTTGTAGTACTTGTGTTCTGGTTAGCAGAGCTTCTAGTCTTATACCACTTGGCATATACCTTAATTCGGCGGAGGCTCTGGTTAATAGCTAGGCACTAGTCCATAAGCTTCTTTAGCGTCTATATAGTAGTATAAACCGGGAGTATGGTGCGCTGTAGGTCCAGGGTAAGCTTATTAAAGAGGTCTAGCATTAAATCTTCCTAGGGGATTTGAGCCTGTCCGGCTAGGTATAGAAAGTGGGTCTAGAAGACTAAGAAGGTCTCTGTTATTTTTATATTAAGGGCTTTATAGTTAAGGCGGGCGTTCTATATCTTATAGGGGTCCTTATAAATGGAAGACAGGTAGTTAATTATCTCTTCTCTAGAGAGGAAGGGGTCTGCTAAGTCCTGGGCATATTGCGGACGTAGATGCGTCTGTGTGTCCCCACTAGTACGGCCAAAGACGTAGGCCATTTTAGCTTGGGTAGTAGGGAAGTGGTCCGCATTGACTTTAAGCTTGTTTTGCAGTTGAATCTTCTAATTGTTGAATGTAGGGTCAGTTCCGTCTGTAAGCAATAGGGGGTCCGCGACCTTCGTGGACCGCGATAATGCTGATGTAGTACGTTAGGCTAGGGCCTTGAGGACTATAGCAAGTCTCTAGGTGTTTGATAACTCCTTGCTAGGTATAGGGGTGTCTCTGGTTTTAAGTAGCTCTTAAAGCCGTTTAATTTTGGTATTAGCTGCTGTGAGCTCTTCCTAGGGGGTTAAGACGGCGACTGTTTTACTATTGGAGGTATTTGCGGGTCCTACAGCGGCTTTGCCAGCTGCTGTATTTCTTGGCATGGTGGTAGGGGTATTAGGTAATTTCTGGTGTTTGTTTATTTCCTAGGGGTTCTGGTTCGTGCGTGTCCTATTCTTAGGTTTCGTGTTCTGTTTGTGTTCTTTTGGTTCTTGGGGGTCTGTCCTGTCCTTGTGGTCCTGGTGATGTCCTTGGGGTCCTGTTCTGTGTCCTTGTCCTGTTTATGGCCTTGTAGATATTTTTTGAGTTCCTTCTTAGGAAAGAAGAGTGGTGATGAGCTTTGGATAATGTTAGCGACTCGGTTAATTGAGGCACGAGCACGGCAAGAGGGTCGCGCAAGCCTATACAATTGGATTGTCTATAAACGAGGATCTAAAGCTAGAGAAAGGAAAGGGGAAGAACGGAAGCACCGCTCGAAGCTATATACAATTATCTGGTCACGTGATGGCAACTTGCGGCAAGTTGCGGCAATTTGCCAGTACCGTTTTCCACCAGCGCTGTAACAAATAGTTTTAAAGGGAATGTCCTTGTTTCTTACACGCTAAGTATATAGGTATTAGCTTCTTGTGGGACGTCTCCTTATCTACTAGTAACCCGGCTCTCTTTAAGCGTTTAGTATATGCTAAGGTTCCTTTCCCTGGACCTTTAGTAGTATTAGAGTAATCCATTATAGCTTACTCTGTAAAGTCTATATTAAAGGTACTCCCTCTTATAGTAGTATTGGCTTTCTTTAAGGGTATTCTAAGTCCTTCTTATAGCTCCTTTACTACTCTATAGTATTTAGAAGATCTTAACTTCTAAGGGTTATTTAACTTAGTAGTATACTTTATATAGTAGGCGTTGCTAAACGGTTAAATAACTTCTGCCAAATCTTAAAGCCAGATTCTATTGGACATTTAAGGGATCTTATACTTCTCTCCTAGTACTATTGCATGTTCCCATTAATCTAACCACTAATTTAATTTTGATAAGTGTTTAAACCCCTTAAGGGCTTCTATATACTGGTGTTATACCTTCTTCCTAACGAACGATGAGGTAGGTTCTGTGTTCTCCTTTAATTAAGATAGCCATTCTTTGACGGTTAAGGAAGGGTTAAGCAGTAGCTTCTTCTAAATTAATACTGTGGACGTAATCTGGGTGCGGATCTATTAAAGATGATCTTCCTGTCTTAGGAAATACTTTATATCCTAGTTATAGTATCGTCTGCTATTCTTGTACACTTTCTGTTGATTCGTTGAGAGCTGTGCATATAAGGTTGCATTCTCGTTGAAATCTGTAACCTTTGGATGAGGTGGTTTTTCAAGTAGACCTTCTTGAGGTGCTTCTGTGGCTGGGTCAACGTGGGCCCAAATTTGCTGATCCACAAGGGCTTGTAGTTGCCAGATCCATTGCTCCCAGTCTTCTGGTTTATTGAGGATGATCGTGGTCGACGAACTCGACGTCGGTGGAGTCATTTTGACTGATAGGCAGATGGGGAATTGAGATGGTATTTTGTCTTCAGGATCGTCCTGTCGTCAGGATCGTCCTTGTCGTCAGAATCGTCCTTTGAC
>Ga0307507_10001638_pt1 | contig 49582 bp, 21 predicted proteins | sample 7_EM_MG_FD_207223 | JGI IMG/M metagenome (GOLD analysis project Ga0307507, IMG submission 207223) | Populus trichocarpa ectomycorrhiza microbial communities from riparian zone in the Pacific Northwest, United States - 7_EM | ecosystem: Host-associated > Plants > Roots > Unclassified | place...
GTTAATAAATCTTTATATAGACCTTAAAGAAACAGCTAAACTAGTATAAGAACGAATAAAAAGGTACTATAATGCTAAGAGATCTAAGGGACCAGATCTTAAGGAGGGAGATAAAGTATAGCTACTACACAAAAATTTCAAGAGTCAACGACTAAGCAAAAAGTTGGACTATGTTAGACTAGGACCTTTTAAAATTAAGTAAAGAATTTTATTAGTTACGTATAAGTTAAACCTACCAGCCAAAATGAAAATCTACCTTATACAACATATCGCAATGCTAGAGCCAGTATACGGGAATATAGAGCCACTAGTCTATAAGGTAAACACATATAGAGAACAAGAGGAAGATGAATAGTAAATTTTAAAGATTATTAATTATAAGGATATAGATAACAAAACATGGTATAAAGTAAAGTAGATAGGCTATAGTAAGACTACCTAGGAACCACTAAGCAGCCTAAAGAACGCTATAGGAAAGGTATAGGAGTATTAAAAGAGAACAGGTTAGGCAACGTTAATAAGAAAGGATTGCCAAAAAACGAGTCACCTAAGAGGGACCCAAGAGGAGCAATTACTAAGCTACTCGGAGTTATTTCCCTTATAGAAGGAAAGCCAGTCCTTATGTTACTAAGTTCCTATAGACCTTATTAAACCAGTTTCCACTCCTTAGAACGAACCTTCTTACAAATACGTTTAAAACATTAAAGATAAGCATAAGCCAAATGTTAAGCTTTAAGGACGCGTGCGGACTCTTTTAAGGCACGTTAAACCTTAAGTAGCGTAGAGGCCAGCTTACCGTTAAGCTTTGTAGTAGTAGATTAAATACAAGACCCTATAATAAGTTACTTAGGGAACTTAAAGACTGTTAAGAGTTATAGGACGCGCATACTTAGTATTAGAGATAGAGCGAACGTCATAGGACAATCAAATGTTTGCTTTAGTACACTTAAAGTAAAAGGAGGGTTATTAGGATAAAGGACTCGCCAGCGCAACATACACCAACCCCTCTTTAGCGCAATAAGAGTAAGGGATCGCCATTACCTCGCCTAGTGACAGTATGGAGGAAACCATATAAAGGCAACGCTTAACCCAGGAAAGAGAAGAAGAAGCTTTAGGTATAATAAGTACGGATATTAACCAGAATGGTTAAACAGACATTACACCTCTAGTAGATAACTTAGAGATATTAGGAATCTTTAAGGACAAAGATAAAGAGGAGGGAGATAGTGTTACGGACGCTTTAAGTACAATATTATAACTACTTGGAGAAGAGACGGCGGAAGCTAGTTGGTTAATATAGGCACGGTCTAAGATGGATCTGGTAGAACTATATAACAAGGAATGGTAACTAAGGTCACGTAGTATTGAACGCGTTAACTGCGTTAAATAAGAAGGACGTTACGTTTAATACAGACAACACGTACCTTACATACAAGAGAGAATTTTTTAGGAGTACGGTTGTGTATTTAAAGGACCTCAGTCCCTACCATAGATAGTTCTCTCCTTGTAGTGAATCTTAGAATATAATTGGAGTTAATCTATTAGGCAACCACTCCACCAGTTATTATTATGTTGTTGTTTTGTTCTTACCTACATACCTAGCCTAATAACAGGACCCACCGTAGTTCCTGCTACAAGGTTCCGTTACAAAAAGTCAGTGCCATTAAATAGATCTATAAGTATATGCTTCCTGAATAGATCGAAGCGGTAATGCAGCCAGTAAGTAGCAATATGTGGATTATTATTAAGATTCTAAGAAGCAATCTAGTAGCGTTAAGCCTTATTAGCAGCCTTATATTCGTCAAATAGAGGCATATAAGAGTGTAGATCATGCCAATGTAGATTAGTAGCGCTAAGTATAAAGAATAGAGACCCGCTCTTAATATTTTTAGTATAAGCCGTAAGCTTATTCCTCTTCTGCTTCCAATAGGGCCTAGTGCCCTTAAGCTTCTGTATATGCTGTATAATCTTATTTAGAACCTAGTTGCCCCCACTACTATTTATAAAATTATTAAGCTTATTTAAAGATAGACTATTCTTATCTAATCAGCCGCAAAGGAAGTGGGTGGCGTTAAGGGCTTACTCTCTTATAATCCGATTAAACACGTAGTAGTGAAATAAGGGGTAGCGGCCAAACCGACCGTCCTGATACTTTAGTATATACTTGGCGTACGCAGCCAGGGTAACTATACGGCTTCGTAGCATATCAAAGTCGGCTTTGCCATAAGGAAACAAAGTAGGAAAGGCGCCGCGTATAATAAAACTAGCTAATTACTTAGAGAGAGGTGTCTGCCGTATAGTAGGAACCTCTAGGCCCGCTTATAGGCCTTATTATTATTAAACCTCGCGACTTAAAAGCTCTAATTTATTAAGGTTAGGCACCAGATTAGGAACCAAAGTATCCAGTATATTGTTATCAAATTCGCCATCTAGTATATCACTACTAGGCTCGACAGGTAAAGGATCAATAGTAGAAGGACATTGCACAGAAGCAGAATTACCCATAGAAGCCAACGCAGCCTATAATCTAGGAGTAAGCTAAGCTATTAGGCCACTATAATCTAACTTCGGCTTGTTAATATAAGGTAGCTGATCTAATATAGAGCCATTTTCGGGTAAGCTGGCAAGCCGGGTGCTATATATTTTAATATTATAATAATTAGGATGATTAACCTTTAGAAAGTAAAGCCACAGTAATATAGCAGAGCGCCTTATGGTGTACCGTTTAGTAAACCGCCGGCTTAGGTATTCGCCACTATCTACTGCCGTAGGCCTTACAACCAGTATATCAAGTTCAGTAGGTAGCCGCGGTAGCTGCCTTTAAGTCTTTAGTATAATCTGGCCAAAGCAGCAGACGTGGCCAGTATAGCGATGCTGCTGGCCGCGTATACGTATAACTTGTAGATAAACGTATACGCGCACAATTAGAAGCTCCTCTACTGCGGTAAGTACAGACAGGAAGCTAGGAACAGGCCCCAGATTAAGCCCGTTACTTTCACCAAATAGGGGGGGGAGGGTTGGATCCTTAAGACTATCGGCGTCCTTAATGTAGGCTTTGTATATACCTATATTATCACCCTCTGTAGCTAGGCCCATTTAGAACCACCGCTCCTTACAACAACTGCACGTCTCCATATATTCAGCCTCCCAAACTTCTTGATTCGCTCCCAATCAACAGCCAAAATGGGTAGTGGTGTGGCCATAGTCGGAGCTTGCCAAGAGGGAGCTTGCCGCCGAGAGGGAGCTTACCGCGAGGGAGCTTGCCACAAGAAAGGTGGTATTAGCGGTAGAGTAGGTATTGGCGGTAGAGTAGGTATTGGCGGTAGAGCAGGCATAGGAGCTAGTTGCGGCAAGGACGCATTTAGGTTATTTAGAGTGCCTCTCCTACTACACGGAGCTTTATCTGTAGTATATAGCGGAGGAGTAGGTGAGTGAGCTTCACCCCACTAATTAAGAATGCGGTGCTCTCGTTATATTACCCTAATTGTCTTCCGCCGTTAAGCTATTTTAGGGGTATCTTAACTATTCTAGCTATAAGGTAAGAAGACGTCCTTAGTATTGGTTTTAGGTAAAGCATTTCGCTGGCGCTTTATAGGACGAGTCTTAGTAGAACCAAGCTCTGCTTTCCGCCTATTTAAACTATATTTAGAGCCCTAGGAGGGTAAGTAAAAGTAGAAGTAATATATAGGAAAAACGCGCCTTTAACCGACACGATTGACATTACTTTAAAAGCTTAGTAGATAGGCCGTTTTTAATAAAATTAATACAGGGTTGTATTAAACAGCACTTACTACACTTAATTAAAGCAGGTTCTACCATAGATAAGACGTATATAGTAGTATTAATAGAGATGTTAATAAAGAGGTTGATTTTTTGATAGTAAGATCTTAAATATTTTGATATTCGTCACGTGTATTCTGCAGGTAGATACCGCCTACGACTTTTTCTCTAACCAACCAGAAGCTAGCTTGGCGGGTTTTTCTAACCAATCAAAAGCTGGCTTGGCCGAATTTTGAAAATTCGAACACCTACACCTAAAAGTATAGACCACTCGTACCTCGGGTCAATTATCCCTTCGGCTGGTGGATTTAGTCTCACGGTTATCGATAAGAGCCAGCCAATAGAATAAATGGGATCAAGGCTCAGTGACCATACGCATATTTTTGATTCTGGTGTTCGCGCACGGTCCAACTCTCGTAGGGCGTCACCAGCCGAAGGGGTAGCAAAAGATGAGTGAAGGATCGTGAGTGAAGAATCGTGGGTTTGGGGAGTCGAGCTCCTGGGTTTAGCACAGCAAATCGGGCTACTGGCGCGCCTTGGCCAGACGCCCCCGACCCACTTAGTAAACTCTTTGAGGCGCTCAAGCAAATGCTATGAGTTGAGCTCCTGACCGTGCACCAAACCATGGTTCGGTGGTTCGATGGTCCCGATGGCCCTGATGGTCCCGATGGTCCCGATGGTCCCGATGGTCCCGATAGGCCCCTTTCAGCTGCACTTGTTCCCAAGCTGTTCGCAGAGTGGCGTGATGTGGATCTCGTGCTTAATGAAGACCCGGGCGCCACATTCACATCAACATGAGCTTTTCAAATAGTAGGTGAAATGTCATGAATCGTCATGGCCAACCAGCTAACCAGCTAACCAAAATAACCGCAATCCCCACAATACAGTCAGACTGTCGCAATACTACGCTTAGGCCATCGGATGGCCTATATTCACAATACCGGGGCAGAAAAGAAAACATCACCAGTTGGCCCTTCCTTCAACCATCTACCTAGGCGGAATAATCAGCCTCTGCTAGAGAAAAAAATAATAGGGTGATAGCGGTAACTGTGTGCACATCGGTGCTACCTATATCGCCAGCCTCTGCTTTGGTCAAATAATCAAGTTGCTTTCGCAAGCTGGTCAGACGCAAACCTACGGTCTTTCAAATGACGCATTTATCAAACACCAACTCTGCCCCCGTCATTGGTATTCTTCCTGTCATCCGAAGCCTACCATGCCCATTTTGAACAACCACAACATTCCTTTCCTGCCTATCGCGCGAACGACTCTCGACTTTTTAATCTCTACTCTTGGCGATACAGATATCATCCGATACACTCGCAGCAGCGATTAGAATCAGCATCTCACTAGCAGCACACAGCCCTAATGACGCCTGCATCGCCTGAAGCGTGTTGTTACGGCGGTTGCAATTCGGGTACAGTCCAAAGCAGAACTGTGCCATTCAAGGAAGATGAGGGCCTTGTTGGTGTCCAGGACAGCTGCAAGTAACACACAGTCCTATTCCTTCAACATCCAATACATTTGTTAAGTCAAGGTTCTCTTGAGCCGGATTTCCCGAGTCATCTAACATGACAAGCTCTCTCAAGTTGACCTGGTGGCCGATTTAGTTACCTACACCTTGTCCAGATACAATAGACTCTAACCGAAGTGCGAAGCTCCCTAACAAAGTTACCGTACTACTCTCTTAGGGTAGTCGTGCGTGTTCTGAAATGCCTCGTGGATCTCTGAAAACTCTATTCATATGTGATTGTGTTTGTGGTATTCTCCTCTCCAGCTATGGAAAAGATGATTCAATGGATCGGGATCGCACGAATCCGGAGAAGTTAGAATTAGGAGAAGCGTTTAAACTGACGACCCCTAGCATGTTAGAGAATCATTCGAAAAGCACACATTACTGAAGTCACACACGACACTCAAAAGGCACGCACCTAATTAGCACATAGATTCCTGTTTACTATGGCGACTGCCCCAGCAATTCAAGTCGATAGAGTCCCTGAAGAGTCTCGCTGGCAAAACCTTGTTGTCGAACTGGATCGTATTTCCTTACTACCATCTTGATACTGGCTTCAAGTCTAGAACCCTATGTCTCAATACCCCGCTCCTTACCTCGTATGTCTCATCGAATGTCTCATCGAATGTCTCATCGAATGTCTAAATACTTGTTTCCATTACCGAATGACGACGTAGTCGTCATTCTATTTGCAACCTATTTGTCACCTATCTGGTGTATATATAGAGGCTCTAGAGCCCTCTTTAATAGACAGAGTTCTTATACCTGGTTGTCCGTTCAACAGTTATAAGCCTGGTCCGTCTACTAAATTATCTTTGATTCCAAAGCCTTTATTCCAATTAATTATTATCCTAGTTATAGACAACCATGATAATGAATTCTTAATAAAAAACCAAACCCGTTATTATATTATCCGTAATCCTTACAAGCCCAAATGATTAGGACGAATGGATTAAGGTAATTAAGTTAAAAGTAAATAATAATTGTCTCTGGGAGTATGTTAACCTATTAATACCTAAGACTAAATTGCTAAAGCTTAAAGAACCTGTTTAAGCCTTACCTAAGGATGCCAATAGCTGGGGGATGACGAAGCTTGTAGAGCTAGATAAGGAGGAGAAGGAGGAGCTCTATACGCTCAAAGCCGACTATAGGGAAGATATAAAGCTATATAGAAAATAGCTGTTAGCTCTTAATATGTTGCGCAGCCATATTTAAAGCTTAATTTTACGTACCTACCTCATCTACACGTTTAAATGCGTCACCACCTATAACGTCTTAGTGTCACTGAAGCAGAGAATTACTCTGACTGACAACGCCTAAAAGCTTCAAGCAGCCACCCAGTATATAAAGCTTAAGAAAGCGCCTCGGAACCAGAACTTTAAGGTCTAGTTAGAGGAGTAGGAGAAGGTGTATACTAAGTGTAAGGAGCTAGGTCTACCTAAAATAAATAGTAACCGTTTAGTGAGAGACTTTATATACGCAGTTGATTTAATTACACCAAGCTAGTCCGAATATTAGAAGAACTAGCTTAAAAGGATGGAGTGGAAGAAGGAGAAGCTTCCTAGCTTCTTTAAACTGGTTAAAATCTACTGAAATTACTATTGTACGGAGCTCGCCTAAAAGGGCAAAACCCTATAAGGATCCTTTGCAGCTACCTTTAAGGACAAGTTAAGTAAGTTACTAAATTTAAAGCCTAAGTTAAAGACTAAATTGTTAGCAGATAAGTAAAAGAAAGAAAGGCGACCACCGCTAGAGTGCCTATATGGAAAGCGTTACTACTTTAACAAGTGCTAGTATATTCTAGAGTTAATTTCTTGCCCATTGTGGTTTAAACTAAGTAACAAAATTTAGAAGAAGGTAGATAAAAAGATTGCTAATATAACGCCCGAAATTAAGGCTTGTATTAAGTAAATTAAAAAGGACAATTAAGCTAATAAGAAGCTAAAGGATAGCAACTAGTAGAGCTTTTAAGAGCCTAACAGAGGCTTTATAGTTTATTAAGTAGGAGCCTATAATACAGCTTCTAGTTACAAGCTTTGTAATAGTGTTATTCTTAACTCAGGAACCAACCTACACGTTATTAACAATTAAGCTAGATTTATTAGCGATATTAAGCCTACCTTAGACCATATCTATATAGGCTCGCATATTAAAGAAATCGAAGGCTATAGCATAGCTATAGTCACAATTAACCACCTAAAAGGGAAGAGGTAGATACAGCTCTTAGGAGCAACCTTTATACTAGGCTTCTATACTAACCTAGTATGCCTCTAAAAGCTTAATAATAAGGGCGTCTATTAAAACAATAAAAAGAACACTCTTTACTATGGCGACAATGTAATATACGCCCACTATAGCTACCACTATAGTCAGAAAACCATTGAATATAATAAGCCAAAGAAAGACTTACTAGAGGCTTCCTTTACGACTTAATTAAAACTAGTAAAGCATTTATTAAAGCCTCTGCTAAATTAGGCAGAAGGTTATGTATAGCACTAGCAATTAGGCCATGCAGGAAAAGAAGCAATTATGTAACTACTTAAGTTAGTAACGGGCGCGATTCTAAAAGGCCTAATGACGGTAGAATATAAAGCGTATGGAGTGAGTAAAGCTTATAAGGTAATATCTAGAAGAACACCAACTTAATTAATAGTTCCTTTCTACAAAATCCACCTTAATTTAATACCCGGAATAGTTGCATTTAATGGCGATAAGTACGCGGTACACTTCCTTAACAACGCAACGCGAATAAATAAGGTAGATACGATGGTTAAGAAATTATCCCTTACCTAAAGAGTTATTACATATTGCAATATTATTAAACGACAATACGGCTTTAAGGTAGCTATAATCTATATAGATAAAGAGACGTCTCTTAGAGACGAATTTAAGGATTAGATAGCTAAATAAGGAATTACTTTTAAAAGATTAGCACCTAATACTTAATCACAGAACGGTCCAGCGGAACGATCTGGGGGGGTGATTATATAGAAGGCTCAATATATAAGGATTAAGGCCTATCTACCAGAGGAGCTAACACTAGAAGCCTATAAAGTAGCTACCTATCTACTTAATCGGACGCCTAGTAGAAGACTTAGGTGGAAAATACCTTTTAAGAAAATCTAGTTAGTAATGGGTATAACACCACTGAAACCTAATATAGGATACCTATAAGTCTATGGCTGTAGGGCCTATCCTCTTAAATATAATATTCTATGCCTGAACAAGCTCGCGCCAAGGGTCTATATAGGATATCTAGTAGGGTATAATTTAACAAATATCTTCCAAATCTATATTCTAAGTTAGAAGAAGGTCATCAGAATAAGAGATATAAAATTTAATAAGCAGTTGCTCTATAATGACTTACAGCTAGATCTTGCGAATGTACTCCAAGTAAGGACTGACTAAATGTTAGAAATTATTAATATCCGTTAAATAGAGAATCTCTAAAACAAATTAGAATCGTAGTCTAATAAAAGCAATAAGACTCTAGATGAGATTTGAGTTAATACTAAAGGAAGACAATAGGTAGATTCTGGTGGAAATCAAGAGGAGCCTAATACTAAAAGTAGTAAGTAATAAAATTTAAGCTCCAAAGATAACTTAGCTCTAGGGCTTTCTACCCTAGATAAGACGCCAGAACCTAATTTACTGGAGCCTCTACTACCGTCCTTAAAGACCTTGGCAAAGAAGCCGTACTATATTATGGTTCCAACTAATAAATCTGAGCCAGAGAAGAAGATTAATGGCAATATAGGAGAGTAAAATATGGTTAAAGGAAAGAGACTTAAAGGTTAATTAAAAACCTATATAGGGTTTCTTGCTGACGTTACTAATAACTAAAGCCTTTAAGCTCAACGATTAGCCTTTAATGTAGGGCTCACCTTTTATAAAAAGCTGCACCGCGATTAGCTCCTACCGCCGCCTAGGAATTAGAAGGAGCTTTAAAGATATTAATATAAGGAAGAGTTTGTGGCTGCTGCTAAAAAGGAATACGCGGACCTTTAAAATTAAGGAACATTCTAAGTTGTTAATAAGACAATCCATATTAAAACCGTGCCTATTATCTGGGTATTTACCTATAAGATTAATAACAACAGATATCTAATAAGGTTTAAGGCTTATCTTTACATAAGAGGTAACTTATAAGAGTTAGTTTATAAGGACATATATACCGCAACTCTAGCAGCAAAATCGTTTAGAGCCTTAATGGCGATCGTTGCAGTATTTGACCTAGACTACTAGTAGGGCAACACTGTTAACACGTTTGTAAATAGCGAGATTAACAAGGTTGTATATATTAAGTATCTAGATGGATTTCTGATTAAGGGCAAGTACCTACTACTTTAATGAGCGCTCTATAGATTGCGATAATTACCTCTACTGTGGCATAGCAACTTGACTACAACACTGAAAAAGGAAGGCTTAAAGCTAGTGGCGGAGGAGCCTTGCCTATATTATAATAATTGGCTGATAGTCTTCTTCTATGTTAATAATATTATAGCTGCCTATAGGAAGAAGGACCTACTTAAGCTTAAAACGTTTAAGGAGCACCTTATAAAAAGGTATAAAATAAAGGACCTAGGTAACCTTACCTAGTTCCTAGGGATTTGAATTATTCGCGACTAAGAGAATAGGAAGATTTGGCTCAGCTAGGACTTTTATATTAACAAGATCGCGACAAGCTTTGAAGTTAAAGATTATTGTAAGGTATACACACCTATGGGAATTGAGGAGCTTAACCTAAATCCAGAATAGGCCTTAAAGCAGGACACCTATCTATACTAGAGGAAGGTCGGATTAATGCTCTATATAGCAAATATCACCCGTCCAGATGTGGTAAAAACGGCAAGCAAGCTATTGAAATTCTTATGAAATCTATTACTAATACATAATAGAGCTGCTATAAGGGCAATTGCCTATCTCTATTAATTAAAGACCCTTGCAATTAAGTTCTTAAAGGAGAATATAATAAACTAAATTTTTGTAAGGGTAAGCGATATATTGTTTAGAGACGATCTAGTTAATAGGAAGAGTATAGAAGGCTACCTATTTACCTTATTTGGAGGACTAATTAACTAGCGGTCAACTAAGCAAAAATCAGTGATAAAATTAAGCATGGAGGTAGAGCTCCTAGCTCTATCACATGCAGCTACTAAGTTAATTTAGTAGCAGCGATTCTTTAAAGAAGTTGGATTTAATACTAATAAAAAGTAAGTGATCTACTGTGATAATATGTAGATGATATAACTCCTCACTAAAAGCGACGCTAAGCTTAACACTAAGCTCCAATACGTTAATATCCATTACCACTAGCTCCGCTAGGAAGTCTATAAAGGAAGAATTAATATCAAATAGGTCCCTACTGCGGACATAACAGCAGACGGCTTGATAAAGGCTCTACCTCGTTAAAAGCATAAGACGTTTGTTTAATAATTAAACCTTATTAACATTAAGGATCTAATTTAATTTAATTTGGATGATATTTAGGCAAGGTAACTCTATAGGGGATTTCTTAAAACTTAACACTAAATTAATATTATAACTTTTTGCAGTAGCCTAGAAGGCTCTGTGCAGCTAGGGGGGTGTGTTAAACTAGATTGTATTTCCTTACTACCATCTTAATACTGGCTTTAAGTCTAGAACCCTATGTCTCAATACCCCGCTCCTTACCTTGTATGTCTTATCAAATGTCTTATTGAATGTCTCATTGAATATCTAAATACTTGTTTCCATTACCGAATGACGACATAGTCGTCATTCTATTTGCAACCTATTTATCACCTATCTGGTGTATATATAGAGGCTTTAGAGCCCTCTTTAATAGACAGAGTTCTCATACCTGGTTGTCCGTTTAATACTTGTTTATTACTGGTGCCTCTTCGGGCATAGGTCTTGAAACCGCAGAAAGCTTCTACGATCTTGGCTGCAATGTCGCGTTCATTTGCAGTGAGGTTTTCCATTCAGATGGAAAAGTATGGAAAGATGGACTAATACTAGCCCAAATAGCGTAAGCCCCCATAATTTAGCGGGGGTCCCCTCGCTAAATTTTAAGGGGTACCCCCGCTAAATTATAGGGGCCTACGCTATTTGGGTTAGTATTAGTCCATCTTTCCATACTTTTCCATCCGAATGGAAAACCTCACTGTGAATCATTTGTGGTCGCAAGCGCCCAAAGAGAGAAGTACCTTTTGAAGACAATCCGCGTACTTTCATTACCAATTGCGATATAAGCAACTGGGATAATCTTTGCTGAAGCATTCGACACTACAAACGCGAAATTTGGCTGTATCGATATTATTTGCCCTAACGCAGGCGTTGCTGAGCCACCTAATCAATACTTCAAGCTTAATTTCGACGCGGTAGGAAAGCCGTAATCCCTAGATCTGAGGGTGTTCGACGTCGATTGGAAAGGAACAGCCTACGCCGTGCACTTAAGAATTCATCACCTCAAAGCCAACCCAAATGGTGGTAGTATAATCATAATGTCGAGTCTGGCGGGCTATCAAGGAGCACCGGAAATACCAAATTATACAGCAACAAAACATGGTATAAATGATTCTCGTGGTTTCCAAAAGAGGCTTGAGACGTAACAATATATTGACAACTTCTGTCACGAAGTTCGTGTAGAGCAGTTCATTGATGAAATGGGTTGATTGATTGATGATCTTGACTTGATCGTTGATTGATGCTGCTGATTTGACCTGGGGCCCCTGGGGCTCTATGAAGAGATTTACGATGCACGTGCCCCGTGCACGTGACTTGTGTACGTGTCCCACGCCTTAGAGAATACAGATTATCTAACACACCCCCTTAGCTTTGAGCTCTTTAAGGTTAAAGCTAACTACCTTCTTGTGCCTGTTAATGTGTCAATTAAACCATTAATCTCATTTAAATCCTTCCTTCTCCCTTAGGTCCTCTAGTTGCTTCTCCTTATCCAGCTACTCCTTAATATCCATTATTCCGATTATATTAACAAAGCTTTAAAACCTCTGCTTGGGCAGGGCCTTTATAAGTCTATTAGCAATTATCTCCTTTATTACTGTCCATTAAATTTGTACTTGTCTTATTATGTATTCCTAATATAGCTAGTATTAATAGATGTTAACATATTAGAGCTTTATAATTAGCTTTACCGTGTCTTCTATAATTAGTTAGAGCGTCTAGGTGTTGTTACATTTAATAATTAAGGGCTTATTTAGTTGCTTTAAACATTCTACTAGTAAAGATAGGGCTAATAACTTGGCTTCTGTGCTTAATGTAGTTACTATATCCTGCTTATTTGCTCTCTATGCAATCAGTCCTCTAAATAGCTTTATAATATATCCTTATAAGCTCTTTCTGTTAACAAAATTATCTGCGAATAATGCATCGCTGGCATAGATAAATAATTGCGCTTTACCTCTACCGTCTCTTCTGTTGTTTTATCCTTTGTCGCGTATTCCTTTATCTCTTCCTCTACTGTTCGTTCCTTCCTTATCTCCTTTATAGTAGATTGCTCTGCTCCTTATGCTATATAGGTACTAGAATACTCTAATATAGCATTATAGAAGCTACTTCTCTTAGTAGGGATATAGGACGGACTAATAGGTCTGTATTAGGAGATGGATGCGTTAGATAGATTAATTAGTAATTAGTAGGGAGGAGTTTAGATTTTGCTATAAGAGTATCTGGAAGACGCCCTTTTAAGATTTATCTTATACTAGTTAGCTATTTTCTTAATATAGGCTTCCTAGGATAGCCATAGGAGCCTCTAGCTATAATTGCGTAGCATATAGATTCCTTAAAACCATTTTAGCTTGCTAAGAGTACTTATCTAGTATTCCTTACTTAGCTCCTTAATTGCTTCTTAAGCTTTTTTCTTATCTGTCTTTTGGTAGTAAAAGACAATATTATTAATAGACGACTTTATTGAGATTTTACTAGACACACGCGTTAACTGTATCTATATATCGTCTCTAGGTCAAATTTTGCGGTAATGGCTATAGGGTCCGGTAGTCGTACTCGCTAATGCAGTAGCTCTCGTAGGCAAGTCTTATTAAGCTAAGGATTTACTATCCCTTTACATGCTTTTTTAATAATTACACCCCCTAAGTGTTTGGCGGTACTGTTTTAAGCTTAGGTGTATAGCGCCAAAGGCTTAAATATAACCCCTTAGCGCTTTCTTAAGGTCAGTCTAGTTAGGAGGCTAAGACAGGGTTTATTGATATTCTGATCTAAAAACCTTTGTAAGACCTTATAGGTCCTAGATAACCTAGACGCAGATGCCGTAGTTATGCATTACCTTTTACATCTAGATAAATATCTTTTAACAATACTCTGTGCTTCCGTTAGCGGCGTAGTAGTCGGCTTCTATTAAATGCTAATAGACTTCCTGGTCGGACATATTTGATAGTCTGTTGTCCCAGTAGTACCCTCATTTTTGAAGTAGACGGAATAATACTAGATTTGTGTTGAAGTCTATATAAAAGGCAACGTCCTTAAGATGTAGGATTCCCTTGCTCTTCTTAACTGTCTCCTAACTCTTGTCCTATCGTTATCAAGCTTCGTCTTCTTGTTCTTTAAGTCTGATTTTAGCAACTAGATTAGCGAGATCCTTGTTCTATTCTACCTTCCTTAGTGCCTTTTTGATACGAGCATCTCTAATCATAACTCCTGTAGGTCTCTTATCTTTAAATAAACTCCAATAGTCCCAAAGGGAGTGTCCTCGTATTCCGCACGCTAGGCACTTAGGTGTTGGCTTCTTGCAGGACGTCTCCTTATCCACTAGTGTCCCGGCTCTCTTTGAGCGGCTTTTATATACTAAGGCCTTTCCTCTTTATAAACCTTTAGTAGTATTAGAGTGATCCTTAATAGCTTGCTCTGCAAAGTCTACGTTAAAGGTACTCCCTCCTATAGTAGTATTGGCTTTCTTTAAGGGTGTTCTAAGTCCTTCTTGCAGCTCCTTTGCTACTCTACGGTATTTAGAATATCTCAACTTCTAAGGGTTATTTAACTCGGTAGTATACTTTACATAGTAGGCGTTGCTAAAAGGTTGAATAATATCTACCAAATCTTAAAGCTAGATTCCATTGGATATTTAAGGGATCTTATACTTCTCTTTTAGTACTATTATGTGTTCCTATTAATCTAACCACTAATTTAATTTTAATAATTATTTAAACCCCTTAAGGGCTTCTGTATACTAGTATTATACCTTCTTCTTAATAAATAATAAGGTAGGTTCTGTGTTCTCTTTTAGCCGAGATAGCCATTCTTTAATAGTTAAGAAAGGGTTAAGTAGTAGCTTCTTCTAAATTAATACTTATGAGGGCGCGAAGAGGCTTCGGGGAAGATTCGAAGGAATAATATAAATTCTATCTAAATCTAAGGGTATATAGCTCTTACAGAGTACAAGACGTTGCGTGAAGAAGAGAAAGGAATATAGGAAACTTGTAACTAAATATTTATAGTCTTAGCAGCAGACGCATAGGCATAAGCCTACGCGGATTTTAACAGGTTTCATCCAAATTCCATTACGTTGGTAGAATTTAGTAGAGACTGGTGGAAATTAATTAAGTTGGCGGAATTTGGCAGAATTTAGTAGAATTTAATTAAAGCGTTGGAATTTATCTGTTAAGTGTTTTACTAAGACATTCCTACTGTAACTGGGCTAGTCCTGTTATAGTATCCCCCCCTTTAGCTAAAGGTCTAAAATAATTTAATTTAGTTAAGAATTTATAATTTATCGCCTTATAAGCGTTGTGATGTGGTTTAAGTTCTTTTTAATTTTAAGTTTCCTATTGTATTTCGTGTCTTCGTGTTAGGTGGCAGTTATTTACCTTTATGTCGTGTCCATCTAGCCAGAGCAGGCCGCGAAGGATGGTCTTTATAGAATTCTTTTACTAGGGAAGACGCGTTAGCCTTAACCTATTTATAGGTTTCCTAGGTTTATATTTTATATCCTTCCCACTTAACAAGAAGTTTAAATTATTTAGATTATATTTTTTATCGCATATTATTAATTAAGTTAATAAAGTACGAACCGTTGCCGTTGTTAATAATTATAGAAGGTAGCGGCGGAATTTCGCGAGTTATAGGATTATCTCTTAAGGGTTATAGCAAGCTTACGTAAAACGTTGGGTATATTTTTATTTTAGTTGGCAGTTTAAGCTTATAGGCGTATAGGCTTAGTTTCTTCTTAATTTAGTATAGGCCCGCGAACTTCTAATTAAGTTTCTTTAAAGGCCGTTAAGTCTTTAGGTTTTATATACTTAGGTAAGCTATATTACCTTTTTTAAAGTCCTATACAGGAGCTTGTCCTTTATTTGTATACTATTCTTATAACGTTTAAGCGTATATTAACTTACTTTATAATAGTTCCGTTAACTGCTTTATTTAATTAGTGAAGTTATACGCGTTAATTAACTAGATATATTTAATTGTGGGTCCTGTTATATTAATATTAGGTTATAGCTTAAATCCAAGTTAAGGGTTTTGTCCGTAGGTTATATAGAATAGTGTTACGCCTGTTAATATATTTATTATATTATTTATAGTAAACTTAGCTAAAGGTAGCCATTTTTCCCAGTTGTCTTATAGGTAGGAGTAGTATATTTATAAGTATTATTCTATAATCGCGTTTGTAATTTCCATTTAACTATCTATCTCTAGATAAAACGTAGTTAAGAGTTATGTTTAAATACTTAATTGTTTATATAGAGCTTGCTAGAAGTCTAAAACGAACTAGCTTCCGTAGTTAGATATTATTGTATTAAGAAGTCCGTGTAGCTTAAAGACGTGCTTAATAAAATATTTGGCTACTAATATCGCATTAATTGAGTCTATAGGAATTATATGTCGCATTTTTGTAAGACGGTTAACTATTACTATAATATTCGTGAACCTATTACTACTAGGCAAGTTAACTATAAAGTTAATTAAGATATCGCGCCATCTTTATATTGGGATTAGTAGTGGTTGAAGTACTCCTTGCTTCTTTATATAAGAGGTTTTTCCATATACGTATATCCTATATGCTTGAACGTATTTCCGTACGTAGTTGTGCATTATAGGCTAGTAATATACTCGTTAAATAATCTTATAGGTTTTTATATGGCTAGGATGTCCTGCTATAGGGGAGTTATATATAAATTTGAGTATCTTAAATTATAAAGGTTTGGAATTTGGAACTACTATCTTCTATTAATAGTACAATTAATTATTTTGAATTTCGTATTTAGCGAGTGTGATATCCTTATACTATTGTTTTTTAGTTTAGATTGCCTTTATTACATTTACTATCTATATATTGTTTTTGTATTTGTATTTTATTAGCTTATTAATTTCTATTTCCTATTTATTAACTTCTAATTTATTTCTATTAAGTTCTATATTTAGAAATATAGGATATAGTTTTTTAAAATGTTTAGGGGGTAGTAAGATCCGTAATTAATTTATAATCTATTTATCTAAGGTGTTTATAGGTAAGTTCTATAATTGTTATATTAATATATTAGGCTTTTAATTAAGTTTGCCCGGTTAATATATAATCTTAAAGTTAAATTATAAGAGGTATTCAGCCTAATGAATTTGGCGCTGTGTTACGGACAGCTTAAGTACGATGTTACGACTACTTAGAGAAGAGTCGGAGGAAGCTAGTTGGTTAATATAGGCACGGTCCAGGATAGATCTGGTGGAACCATATAATAAGGAATGGTAGCCAAGGTCATATAATGTAATCTATATAATCTGTGTAATCTATATAATCTATAACAGAGCAGACAAAGCACACGTACCTTACGGAGCGAAGGGATTTCTTAGGCGTATGGTTATATATTTAAAGGACCACAGTCCCTACCCAGATAGTTCTCTTTTCGTAGTAAATCTTAGAATACAATTAGAGTTAATCTATTAGGCAACTACTCCACTAGTTGTTATTATGTTATTAATTTATTCTTACCTATATACCTAGCCTAATAACAGGACCCACTGTAGTTCCTACTATAAGGTTCCGTTATATATTCACTACCAAGGTTACGGTATTAAATAAGATTAAACAACATGCCACCCAAAGCACCAATCACGACAACGTTAATGGCAGCTACAACCTTAGGGTTAGGAGATACCAGTATAGCAGACACAGATTCTTAAGTGGTTACACAAGGTCAGTTATAGGAAATAGTTAATTGCTTATAGGATAATAGCAGGCTACTTAAAGAACGCATTAATAGAATTAGAGTAGCAAAGGCTAAGTTACCTTTAATTAAATAATTCTCAGGGAAGAAGTTAAAGCTTAAAGGGTTTCTTATGCAGATGCATTTTAAGGTTATACAGGAAGGAGCGAAGTTAGCAACACCTATAGACCAGGTAGTATACATAGGACTATTCTTATTAAAAAGAGCTCTAGAGTGGTTTAAGCCTTACCTTACAGAGATATAAGCAAACGGTATAACAACTACTAACCTAGACGTATAGTATATGTTTACAAGTTAGAACGGATTCGCAGAACAGTTAACGCAAATATTTGGAGACCTTAAAGTAACCATGATAGCAGAACAAAAACTTCAGAACTTAGTATAACGCACTTTAGCAATTAAGTATATAACGTAGTTTTAAACACTAGCTATATAGGTTGAGTGGAATAATAGGGCGCTTATAGCATAGTATAAGCAAGGACTTAAGGCTAAAGTCTAGGACGTAATTATCCTAATAGAAGATGTGGATACTCTAAGAGAGTTAATAAACCAGTTAATAAAGATTAATAATAGGATCTATTAAAGGGAACAAGCTAAGAAAGGGCAAGACAGAGTTCCATAGTTATATAAGGCGCAGAGTACGCAATGACAGACATAGAGTTAAAAACCATAAAATGGCGCAGAGCCAATAGACCTAAGTGGTACTAAAGAAACCCAAAGGTAGGAAAAAAAACCATGGAAATCCAGAGGTTAAGGATTTAGTAATTAAAGGACCTAGGAGTAGAGGCTAAACTAGAAATCTTAGTAGCAGAAGATGTTTAGGCGGACTCCATAACAAGAAAAATAGTTTAAAGATAGGGCTTACATAAATTACGGAAAACAAAGTTATTTCGCTAGAGACTATAGAGGTGGTTAGAGTAATTACGCAGTAAAGGAAACCAGGCCAGTAGACGGCACATACGTATAGAGGGATAATAGTGCACTATAAGGAACAAAAGAATGTTTAATTAACAGTTTCGCGTTTTATTATAATAACGCATGCTGAATTTATAAGGATGCTAAGTACGGCGTAAGCTATTAGCTATAGGAGCTATTATTATCTAAGTTTAAAGGAACCAACGAACTAGCTTGTAGATCGGATATTAAAGACAATAAGTTTGATATAGGCGAAGCATTTACCGATAATAAGGCAATAAAGGCAGCTTACTAGGAGCATATAGACCTTAAAGAAGTCGAAACAGAAGTAGAAACTAAGACTATTATAGAATAAGATTTAGTAACGAATGCTATAACACTATTAGATACGATTTCCATCGCTTTACAAGATAATAGGAGTAACGTTTAGAAGAAACTAAGTAAGTAGACAACTGCTAGTGCTAGCTTATTACTTAATAAAGGCAAAAGGCCACAGGCTTAAGATTCTTAAGAGGAGATATAAAAAGCTTAAGATTTTTAAGACAAGATAAGACACACCTAAGAACCCACAATAGATAAAAACCGATGGGAAAGAGTAGCAACTTAGTTTAGTAATAAATAAGTAAGTATAGGACGCAAGTTTAAGAACTATAAGTTCAGGGAACGAATAAGAACATTAATAATCCTAGGTAAACGTAGTGTTCAGCCTAAAGATTAAACAGTTAATACCAGGATTAAGAAGTAAGATAACTATAAAGATCTAGCTGCAAGACGCAGAAAATAAGAAACTATAGATAAGTTTAAAACAAGAATCATTACATAGTAAGAGCAAAAGCTAGATAAGAGGTTAGCTATGCCAGGTTATATAAGGGACAGAATACCTAGGTATACGAAGAGTTACTAATAGGCCAAGTACAGGGACACCTAGGGTAAAATAGTTAGATGAACTAAAACAAGAAGAGGATCTAGATATCCCAACTAGGTTCGAAGAAAGACATACCAAAGGATATTACAATATAGTAATAATAAGGTACTTTCTAACAGATAGACCATATACACTAAACCAGTTATACGGAAAGTGGTATAGGCAACAACACAACAACGAATAGGAAGACTTTTATATATAGCTAGACAAAAAAGTTGTCTAAGACCAACCCATTACGGAAAAACGCATAAGTTATATTAAAGGGGCATTAATTATAATGTTAAGGAACCTAGAAGAAGGATCTAGGAACTAAAGAAGCGAATAACAAATCTTAGTACCCGTAATAGAGATACCAGTAGTTAGGTTAACTAGGTATAGGTTTAAACTTAAAAATAAAAACAAACTAAGAGTTAACCTAAGTCACCTAGTGTATTATACACTATTGTAGATAGCTTGTGTGGATAACACCTATAACATACATAGAGCACTAAAAGATAAGAACCGGAAGTACCTAATAAGGATATATTAGGCACCCAAGGAAAGGCGGTTTAGGAACGCTAAGTATATATATAAATAGCACCTAGTAGAAGTACAAGGTTAAGGGGATTTAATACTTTAACTAGGAAGATTCCTTATAGAAAAATGCCTAAATGGACGACAGTAGTAGGAGTGCCTAGAAAACACTTATCTATAGTATATAGAGGAAAAGAAACGAACTAAGTATTAGCCTAAGTTAGACTAAGCACAAACAGGATCTAGCAGCCAATAGTTAGAAAAAGGGGAGGCGTACAAAACCAGAGGGAACTAGTATTAGGGCCTTAGACCCTTAAAGGAATTTAAGGACGATACCTAAATTTATAAGTTAAATGGCAAGATTAGCAGTTCGAAGCATTAATAGATAGTAGAGTAATTAGGAACCATGTATTACCAAAAGCAGTGAAAAGGATAGGGTTACTATATAGACAGAAAGAACACCTGTATCCACTTACAACGATTTCAGGAGATTAGATAGCCTATAGAGGAGATATTATCAATCTTAAAATAGGACCTATTTAGTTAACTATCAAAGGGAGACCAGTTAGAATATCTTTTAATATCCTACAATTAGGACAGGATGAGGCGATACTAGGAATACCTTAGTTATAAAAGTACAATCTAAAGATCAATTGGGTTATAGGTTAGGTCAATATTAAGGATACTTAACAGCGTAAAGTGCGACAGCAAACTAAGTTGGTATAGTACCAAGTTAGAGCAATATACAAAGAGACTAAGCAAGGCTTAAGTTATATACCAAAGAGATACCACAAGTATAGTAAGAAGTTATGGTTACCAAAAAGTAAAAAGCTATTAGAATATGCAGTATAGAACCACGAGATAGAATTAAAAGAGGGAATAAGTCCAAAGTTCTTTCTAATCTATAAGCTTACTAAAACAGAGTTAGTAGCGCTTAAGGAGTTTGTCTAGGAGAACTTATAAAAGGGATACATTAGACCATTATAGTTATTAGCAGGATATCCAGTGTTATTTATCCTAAAGAAAAACGGAAAACTTAGGATGTGTATAGACTACAGATAGTTAAACAGCATCACCAGAAAGGATAGGTATCCTTTACCCTTAATTAGCGAAATCCAAGACAGAATAGGCAATGTAAAAATCTTCATAAAAATAGACCTAAGGTGGGCGTACCATTAGATTAGGATTAAGGAAGGCAACAAATAGAAGGCAGCCTTTAGGTCAAAGGAAGGACTATATAAACTATTAGTTATACAATTCGGGCTTATAAACGCATTAGTAACGTTCTAGAAGCGAATTAATAGTATATTAGGAGAACACCTAGATAAGTTTATTATAGCATATCTTGATAACATTATTATTTACTTAGAGAATAAGGGAGAATATAGAAAACACATCGAATAGGTTTTAAAGAGACTACAGGAAGAATAGATACTAGTAGCAATTAAGAAATGCGAGTTCTTTATAAGGAAAACTAATTTTGTAGAATTTATTGTTAAACTAGGAAAAATTAGTATGGACCCAAAGAAAGTTAAAGCCATAGTGAGTTGGTAAGAACTAGAGAACATTACGCAGTTAAGGTCGTTTTTAGGGTTTTGTAACTACTATAGGAGGTTTATAGCACAATAGTCAAAAAGTATTAAGCCATTTATAAGGCTAACAAAGAAAGAGAAACCGTGGGTTTAAAGTAGTAAGTAGAAGAAGCTGTTCTAAGAACTTAAAGAGTTATTTACCTAAGAACTAGTCCTCAAGATCTATTAACCAAAGTTAGAAACGGTTGTTAAGACAGATACATTAGACTTTGCACTAGGAGCATACTTACTACAGAAGCACCAAAACGCATGGCATCCAGTGGCGTACTATAGTCAGAAAATGACACTACCAGAGTTAAACTACGACATCTACAATAAGGAGTTGCTAGGTATAGTAGCAGTACTTAAAAAATAGAGAGCATTCTTACAAGGCATAGAGAAACTATTTGTAGTTAAGACAGACTATAAGAACCTTATAGGATTCCTAACAACAAAGGAACTCAACCAAAGATAGGTTAAATAGGCGGAAATGCTTATAAAATACTATTTTAAAATTCAGTATACCAAGGGTATAGACAATGCATGAGTAGATGCTCTAAGTAGGAAAGCTAAACTATAAAGTAATAAAAAGCCATTAGGAGCTTTATTACGAAAAGATTAAGACGGATTAATTAGGTATAATTATCTAAAGATTACAGCAACCAAAGAAAGTTAAATCCATAAATTACTAGAAAGTAATTGGACACAGAAGATCCAAAAAGCATAGGTAGAGGATCTAGACTTAAAGTAATACAAAAATAAAGAAGCAACGTATGTGCCTAAGTCTATTACAGAGGAGTTTATTAAGGAATTCTATAAGGGAATAACACAAGGACACAACGGAGCTATAGGCTTAGTATTAAGACTTTAAAAGGAGTATATTATTTAAGGAATCTGGGGACTAGCAAGACAAGTTATAAAGAAGTGTCTAGATTGCTAAAGGAATAAACTAATAAGGTATAAGCCGTATGGAGAGCTACAACCTATTAAGACACTAGGAAGACCATGGGAAGTTATATTATAGAACATTATTGTTAAGTTACCAAAGTTAAGAGATTCTATTACAGGATAAGATTATGACGCGATTTTAGTAATAGTGGACAAGCTAATAAAGTAGGGATACTTTATAGTATACACTAAAGAGATATTAGTAGAAGAAGTCGCTAGAATCTATATAAAGGAAGTGTTTGCAAGATACGGAGCACTAGACAAAATCATATTAGATAGAGATCCAAGATTTATAGCAGTATTTTAGAAAGTATTTCTAGCAGAATAGGGAGTTTGCGCAGCAACCTCTATAGCATATTATCCGCAGACAAATGGACAAATGGAAAGACTAAACTAGACACTAGAACAGTATCTAAGGCATTATATTAATCACGCATAGAATAATTGGGTATTATTATTACCAGTTACATAGTTTACATATAATACAACACCATAAGAAGAAATGGGGATATTACCATTTAAGGCAAATTATGGGTACAAGCTAAGAACGTTGTTATCGCCACATTAAGCAAAGAAAATAAGTAGCACAGCTAAATAAAGAATGGAGACGTTAATAAATCTTTATACAGACCTCACGGAAATAGATAAATTAGTATAAAAGAGAATAAAAAGGTACTATAATGCTAAGAGATCTAAGGGACTAGATCTTAAGGAGGGAGATAAAGTGTGGCTACTATATAAAAACTTTAAGAGTTAACAACTAAGCAAGAAGTTGGACTATATCAGACTAGGACCTTTTAAAATTACATAAAGAATTTTATTAGTTACGTATAAGTTAAACCTACTAGCCAAAATAAGGATCTACCCTATATAACATATTGCGATGCTAGAACTAGCACACGGAGATATTAAGCTACTAGTTTATAAGGCAGACACGTATAGAGGATAAGAAGAAGATAAATAGCAAGTTTTAAAGATTATTAGTTACAAGGACGTAGATAATAAAATATAGTATAAAGTAAAGTGGATAGGCTATAGTAAGACTACCTAGAAACCACTAAGTAACCTAGAGAACGCTATAGGAAAGGTATAGGAGTATTAAAAGAAAGCAGGTTAGGCAACATTAATAAGGAAGAATTACCAAAAAATGAGTTACCTAAGGGGGACCTAAGAGGAGCAATTGCCGAGCTACTTAGAGTTGTTTCCCTTGTAGGAGGAGAGCCAGTCCTTTTATTACCTAGCTTAGACAGACCCTATTAAACTAGTTTCTACTCCTTGGAACGAACCTTCTTATATACACGTTTAAGACGTTAAAGATAAGCATAAGCCAGACGTTGAGCTTTAAGGACATATATAGACTCTTCTAAGACACGTTAAACCTCAAGCAGCATAGAGGCTAGTTTACCGTTAAGTTTCTTAGCGGTAGATTAAATATAAGACCCTATAATAAGTTACTTAGGGAACCTAAAGACTATTAAGAGTTATAGGATGCGTACACTTAGCGTTAGAGATAGAGCGGACGTTATAGGACAATTAAATGTTTGCTTTGGTGCACTCTAAACAAGAGGACGGTTGTTAAGACAAAGGGCTTACTAATATAATGTAAACTAACCCCCCTGTTACATAGCGAGAATATGGAGACGGCATTATCTCACCTAGAGACAAGATGGCAGTAACAGTACAAGACCAGCGAGCTGTAGAAGAAGAAGAAGATGCTTTAGGCATAATAAGTAAGGATGTTAACCAGAATAATCAAACAGATATTACACCTCTAGTAGACAACTTGGAGATATTAGAAATCTTCAAGGATAAAGATAAAGAGGAGGGAGATAGTATTACGAATAGCTTAAGTACAATATTATAACTACTTAGAGAAGAGTTAGAGGAAGCTAGTTAGTTAATATAGGCATAGTCCAAAATAGATCTGGTGGAACTATATAATAAGGAATGGTAGCTGAGGTCATATAATATAACCTATATAATTTATATAATCTATATAATCTGTGACAGAGCAGACAGAGCACACGTACCTTATGGAGCGAAGGGATTTCTTAGGCGTATAGTTATATATTTAAAGGACCACAGTCCCTACCTAAATAGTTCTCTCTTTGTAGTAAATCTCAGAGCCCGCGAAGCCCTACTGCACGCGTCCACGTCGCCGCGGGTGGAAACATCATCTGGAATCCTATTCCTATTGATGGCCAAGTGCAGAGGCGATGGTAGAGAGCCGTCGCAGCGCGTGCAGCGCTGTCGTTCGACTCTGTGGTGATGGGCCCGCGACGCGTACAAAGCATCGCCCTCAACAACACCAGGAGCCTCACTGCCTCCGCTTGGAGCTCTTGTTCTACCATCTAGGGAGGCCTAGCAAGGGAAACTGGGATACGAAAACCGCCTAATATACGACTACCTGGCTCACAGCCAGGCCTGAAACTGGCCTTATCCAGCTAGTTAACGTAGACGCGTCCTAGGCGTATAATAGGACACCCTTAGGCTTGCACTAGCTCTAAGATCGCAAAGTATACGCGATAAGGGCGTAGGGATTCTCCTTTTATAAGAACTTGTTAAGGTTAACGCATTATAGATACTTTATACAAAACTTGTTAAGGCCCTAAGGCCACCATAAAGAACTTATTAAGGCCCTACCTAGAGAACTTATTAAGGCCCCTCTATAAGGGCCTATCTGGTATCCAGTACACTCAGGTAACTTAGAAGAGGGTCTTAATAGGCGTAGTACGTGCGACCTAGTATAGCAACAGCAACACAATGGCGACGCGACGGCAACTAGACAGCTTAATAAGGTGGAAACATAGGCAAAGCTCTAGGCAGCGGAAACACAGGCCAGCTTTAATGGCCCTATAGCATTTAACTTACAGTTAACTTACAGTTAACCCACAGTTAACTTATAGGTGACTCACAGGAGGGTCTTAATAGGCGTAGTGTATATAACCTAATGCGCATATGCATAAGGCGACTTATAGGAGGGTCTTAATAGGCATGGTACTCGCAACCTAATGTATATATATAGGGGAGGCTATAGGGGAAACACAGGCCAGTTAAATAAGGACTTAATAGTTAGAGACACAAGCCAGCTTATAAAAGGGGGGGATACAAGCTTGGTTAGTAGGAGAGGGGAGAGTAGGTTATTTAGTAGGGGACCTAGTATCTCTATAGCCCCTCTCCTACAAGACACGGTCGGCCTGTTATAAGGAGACTCTTATAGGCAACACAAAACGGGAACTGGCAGTAGTATAGAGTGTTGCGCCCCTATATTACTACTAGCCTCCTGTGGGGCGTAGTGCGTAGTAGCTACCGCTGGCTCTAAGGACCTTACCCCTTAGCTAGGCCCTGACCCTTAGTGCACTTAGTAGGCAGGTAGGATTACGTCCTAGCCAGAGAGACTACTACGTGGCTTAAGAGAACGGATGCGCGTGTTGGTATACTAATAGACGGAACCGTTCGCCTCTAGGGCAGTACACCGGTGAGGTATACTTAAGGAGCAAATAGGAGTTACTTAGGCAGGGGAGGCTTTTAGTCCGGGCCTTAACTATAGAAGGTACCCAAGGCTTCCATATTATAGGATGCAGCTATGACGCCCTTGTAGGATTACGCCAGTAGGTATATAAAAAGGGAGTTGCGACCCCTAGAAGCGGCAGCTTATGCCCATACTAGCGGAAACAATAAAGAAAGGCGTAAAACTAGAGGCTATAGAAGGCTCCTAAGCCGTGCAAAAGCATACCAACTCTGGGAGGAGATTCTTATATAGACCGCTAGGGGGCGGTCTAGTACTTGGGTTAACCCCATTATAAGATATCCAAAAGAATGGTAAAACCCCCTATTAATTAGTAGTGGCAGCCAACTGCTTATAGAAAGCCCCCTAGGCCTTTAGGCCTAGGTAACTAGGACTAAATACTAGAAAACTGGGGTAGAGGCCTAAATAAGCAGGCATGTCGAACTCTACTATATAACTACCTGCCTAGATATCAGCGGCGCCTATAACAATATACCCTATAAGTGTCTCCTATACATCCTTAGGGCAAAGGGCTTCCCAGAATAGATCATTTAATTTGTTTAAGGATTTATAGGCCAGAAAGAAATATTACTGGTCTTTAACGGATACCAGAGCCCCCCTATTATAGTCGTAATAGGAATACCTCTGTTGCCTATACTCTTCCTCTTCTTTGTAAGCAACCTGCTTGATACCTTTAAGGAAGGGGTGACCTAGGGGATAGGCTTTGTTAATAACATAAACCTAATTATATATGGGCCAACAGCCGCAGAGAACTGCAGGACACTAGAGAAAGCCCACAACACCTATATAGAATAGGCAAGACAATATGGAGTCCAATTCTTACCAGAGAAATACCAGCTAATCTATTTTATAAGAAAACGTAACCAATCTGCAGATCTTTAGCATATAATCTATATCTAAGGCTTTAGGGGTTAACCGGTTCAAGGCCTAAGGGTATTAGGAGTATAGGTAGACAGCAAGCTCCGGTGGAGCATATATGCGGCATAAGCGGCCCATAAGGGCTAAGCACAGTATATCGCCATATCCAGGATCGTCAATTCTATATAGGGTCCATACTTCCAGAGGTCACGCCTACTATATACAGCAGTTATCCGGCCAACTATAACGTATAGATCTAGCATTTGGGCCACTAGAGAAACTAAAAAAGGCCCCCCTAAATTACTTCTTAAACCACTCTAAAAGGTCCAAATAGCCTGCCTTAGGAGTATAACAGGCGGGTATAAGCGAACAGCCACAGTACTGCTTAAGAAGGAAGCCAATATTCCCCCCCTATAACTATATATTGAAGCCGATATAATACAAAGGGTGTAAAAGGAACGCAACTCTAACGTTATAAAGTATATTAAGACACGCCTAAATAAACTATGGAGGGACCCTAGGGTGCCCTATAGAAAAAGGAACCAACAACCCCAAAGTAGGGAAGATATATTAGGAAAATAGGTAGAGAAAGTAGAAGAAGAATAGTGCGGCGCTAGGGCCTAGGCCTATATAGAGAAGGAAGGGAGACGCGTAAGAGGCCAGTAAAGACAATAGCAAGGGAGAGAAAGGAGCTAAAGTAGAGCATAAAAGAGTACTGGAAAACCATCTACCGTAATACAATACTGGTTGGACCGACGCTAGAGAGACAAATAGGAGTTAAAGGTATAGAGGTAGACTTAGGCAAGGGGAACCTAAGCCATAGTATAGGTAATACTATAGGGGGTAAATACCTAAGGGCTCCAAGAGGGCCTAACAAAGGCGGAAAATACAATAGCAATACTCTTAAGAACAGGAATAATAGGACTAAAAAATTGGCTTCACTGGGTAGGTGTCCTAGTAGGTAGCCTAAGGTGCAAATATAGCTAGCTAAGACAGACACCAAAACACGTAATACTGTTATGCCCCTTATATACCAGCCAAGAAGCAATGCTCTTAGCAGCTAGCATAGAAAACTATAATACACTACTCTTAATACAGAAAGGCCTTAAGGCGGCTACCTGGTAGCTTATTGGCTAAAATATACTAGACCAGTTCCGGGTTGCAAAGGAAATAGTAATAAAAGGCAAAGGGGCAAGTAATAGGCGCCCCCTAATAACTCTACAGAAGTAGAGTATAGTGTGTAATACTAGCGCATCTATAGGTTTGTTACGGCAGCAGTAGTTCCCAAGGAGGTTAAAAAGTAAGGTAGTAAAGCACCACTAGTAACTCGCAGGCAACTTATAAGCAAGCCCTAAAAGGCAGGGAGACGGATCACAGGGTTTTCTCAAATAGAGTTTTCTCCCCATATATATATAAGGAGTAGTCCGCGTAGGCCCAACAGGGATCCGAATTGGACGTTAAGCAATGAATAATAATAGTAAATCTTAGAATATAATTAGAGTTAATCTATTGGGCAACTACTCCACTAATTGTTATTATGTTGTTAATTTGTTCTTACCTATATACCTAGCCTAATAACAGGACCTACTATAGTTCCTGCTACAAGGTTCCGTTACACGCTATATTAATTGTTTTATAGTTATAAAGTATTGTAGGTTCTTATAGTCTGTTAATACGCGTATTAGAAATAACAATCCTTCTAGCTTAAAACGCTATTATTTAAAGCATCTGATAATTGTAAGCAGTTCCTTATTATATATCTTATAGTTTAATTCGGCAGGGGCGAGTTTCTGGGAGAGAAAGGCTACTAGATATAGTTCGCTATTCTTATTATATTGCAATAACACTCCCCCTAGCGTATAATCTAATAAGTCCGTTTTAATAATATATTTAAGGTTAGGGTTAAAGTGAGTGAGGATTAGAGCAGTTATAAAGTAATATTTTAAGTTATTAAAAGCTTATTTGCATCTAGCGGTTTATTTAAAATTTAAAATTTTCTTTATTAGGTTTACTAACGGCTAAGTAATTTTTAATAAGTGGTTAATAAACTGTTAATAGAAATTTGCGAATTCTAGAAATTTTTAAATATTCTATATATTACTAGGGCTTTCCTAGTTTATAATTACAGCGACTTTCTTAGGGTCTATTTTAATTCTATTGCGGGATATAATTAAGCCTAAGTATGTAACCTTAGACGCGTAGAACTTGCATTTCTTAATATTATATTATAAGCCCGCGTCTTATAAGCGTTTAAGGACTATTCTAATATATTTTTAATATTTAGAAAGCGAGGATGAGTAGATTAAGATATTATTAATATATATGGTAATAAATATATTAAGGAATTCACGAAGCGTATTGTTAATATATTACTAAAACGTACTGGGACCGTTCTTTACGTTAAATGGTATTACTAGGTATTTAAAGAGTCCCTATTATATATAAAAGGCTGTATACTTCTCATCTCCCTTATATATACGAATTTTATTAAAGGCAGTAATTATATTAAGCTTTGTAAAGTACCGTGCCTTCGCTAATTAGTTAAGCGTCTCTTAAATTAAGGGAATTGGATATTAGTTTTAAATCGTAATTATGTTTAGAGCTTGATAATTAATATAGAATCTTAAGCCTCCTTCCAGCTTTTTAATAAATAGCATAGGTAAGGCAAATAGAGATTAACTAGGGCGAATAAATTCTTTTTCTAGATACTTATTAAGGTATTATTGCATTATAAGTAGTTCTTCTTGTAATATGCCATATAGCAGACCGAACTTTAGTGTTGTGCTAGGCTTGAGTTCTATCTTAAAATCGTGCTTCTCTTAGTGCGGGGCTAGTTGGTTTGCAAGTTGTTTTTTAAACTTATTAATTAGGTTATAGTACTCTTTAGGTATAAAAGGTTAAGGATTAGGATACTATTTCGGTTCTAGTGCTTTCTTAATATCTTCTATAGTTATAGTAAAGAATTTGTAATCTTATCCTTTTGCTAATAAGATAAAAGGCGCGGCCTATATTATACGGATTTTAAGAGGGTTTAATATAATATCTTCGTATTCTTTACCATAATTAGCAGTTATAGATTTATTATATTAGCTTGAGGTTTATAGCAAGGGTAATTTATATTATATTAAATTTAAATAGTTATGTGCATGTTTATAGGGCAAATAGTTTTTTAAGTAATAACTTTGGTAGTAGGTTATACGGAACTTTAGTATTTCTTTAACCTAGTTAATTAAAGGGTTATATTGTTTTAGCTATCCATGTTTAAGTATTATCTTGTAGTGCTTTAAGGGTGTTATAAATAGGGAAATGTATTTAAGGTATTTACCTATTTATAATTTTATAAGAGCGTAGTGCGTTATTTCGCTATGTATTAAGGGTTTGCTATTAAAGCCTTATAGGCCTTAGGGCTTGTTAAGTTTTTTTAAATTTAGGTATTAAGTTTTTGCGTAGTTTATATTAATAAAGCCTATGCTAGTAGCTCCGCTATCTATAAGGATTTATACTTCCTTCTATTTTTTAAGTATTTAAATTTCGCTAAGTATATTAAGGGAGTTATATTATATATTAGCGCTAGAAGAGCCTAGACACTTATACTCTTCTACTTTTTATCCTAAGGCGCAACTTGGCCTTAGGACGATTTGTTTTTTAAGTTAACTAAAGGTAAGGTGCTTTATAATATCTAAGTATGATTTATAGCGTGAGTATAATTTAAGAAATAAGTATGGCTTAAAGAACGGGTATAATTTGAGGATTGGGTATAACTTAAGAATCGGAAGGAATTACGGCGGACTTTTTTAAAAGGGTGAGTTTGGTAATGTTTTTAAATATATCCTTTTTTACCGCATCTAAAATATTCTCTATTTATGGCTTATGTTCTTTATTTGTTAGTTCCTAAGGGTGTATAGAATTGGGTAGCATTAAGGTCTATAGAGTTGTATATAGGGCTTTTAGGTCTTAGAGAAGGATCGCGCCTTAGAGCATATACCAGTTTTGAGAAGTTTTAAATTTGAGGTGTAGTTAACTTTAGAGAATAAGTCTATTTATTATATTAAAGGTCTTCATTAATTTGTTAATATATTATAGTAAATTTGGATAGGTTTTTTAGTAGTTCTCTACCTACTAACTAGGCTCTAATCTTATCTAAAATAGCTTATTAAAGGGTAGTAACTCTAGCGGCTTTATTCTAATCTAGTTTGCTAATAAGGCCTAAAAATTCTAAAAAGAAGCTGGTAAAGTCTTAGTTCCGTTATTATAGGTTTTTAAGTTTAGTAATAGCTGTGTATTTACGGCTGGCGTTATTATATATTCGTTCCAGCAGAGAGATAAAGGGTTTAAAATTAACAAAAGTGCTATTGCTGAAGAATGGATCTATAGTTCATGTAGCGTCCTTACTTAAATAAGACATTCTATAGCTAACCTTACTAGCCTTAGTAGGGTATTAATTGTAGTTTGTTAAGAGTTTAAGATGGAGCTTGGTTATAAAGGGATATAGGTTATTTTGGTTTCTATTAAACATTAGAGGATTAGGGAGCTTTTTAGATTTTATAGTAGGTACTAGATTTGCTACAGGTATAGGTTAAGCTACTATTACTAGTTTAGTATTCGCATTTAACGCGTTAGGTTTAGGTACTATTATTTTAATTTTATTTATAGGTGTTGCTATTAGGGTCTATAATGTAAATGCCTTAACGTTATGGAGTTCTTCGCGGAGTGCTTCTATTAATTACTAGTGCTGGGGTTCTAGTGCAGCCCGCTACTAAGCTAAGGCGTCCGTAAAGGACTGTTATATTATGGTTAACTGTTCCCTAACTAGGGTTATAATACTTATGGTTATTAAAAGGGATTTAGGTTTGTTTGCTATTTTAATAGTAGTTGTTTTAACGCAACATAATATAAGGGCGCGAAGAGGCTTTAGGGAAGATTTAAAGAAATAATATAAATTCTATCTAAATCTAAGGGTATATAGCTCTTGTAGAGTATAAGATATTGTATAAAGAAGAGAAAGGAATATAGGAAACTTGTAACTAAATATTTATAGTTTTAGCAGTAGACGCGTGGGCACAAGCCTACGCGGATTTTAACAGGGTTTGACCAAATTCTATTACATTAGTAGAATTTAGTGGAGACTGGTGGAAATTAATTAAGTTAGCGGAATTTGGCAGAATTTAATTAACTTAGTAAAATTTAGCAGAATTTGATTAAAGCGTCGGAATTTATCTATTAAGTGTTTCACTGAGACATTCCTACTGTAACTGGGCTAGTCCCGTTATAATACTATGGACGTAATCTAGGTGCGTATTTATTACAGATACTCTTCCTATTTTAGGAAATACTTTATATCCTAGTTATAGTATTATCTACTATTCTTATACACTCTCTATTAATTTATTAAGAGCTATATATATAAGGTTACATCCTTATTAAAATCTATAACTTTTAGATAGGCTGGTTCTTATAGTAGACCTTATTAAGGTACTGTATTGTCTGGGTTAATATAGGCCCAAATTTGCTAATCTATAAGGGCTTAGAGTTGCTATAGCCATTATTCCCAGTCTTCTGGCTTATTAAGGATAATCATTGTTAATAAACTTGTTAGTGGAGTTATTTAACTAATAGGTAAAGGAGGAATTAAGATGGTATTTTATTGTTAGGATCGTCCTTATTGTTAGGATCGTCCTTGTTATTAGGATCGTCCTATAACAATTGAGGTAGGATTTCCCGTGGAATCTCGTGGAATCTCGTGTTAGAATTGTCCTGTAACGATTAAGGTAGGATTTCTATCAGAGTCTGCGTCTTAACGATGAGGTGTCAGAGTCTAACGATAAGGTAGAATTTCTTTAAATAATTAAGTAATAGCTGAATAGCTTCTTGAGTTGGCGGACTGGGCTTATAACTGTCACGAAGTTCGTATAGAGCAGTTCATTGATGAAATGGGTTGATTGATTGATGATCTTGACTTGATCGTTAATTAATGCTGCTAATTTGACCTGGGGCCCCTAGGGCTCTATAAAGAGATTTACAATGCACGTGCCCCATACACGTGACTTGTGCACGTGTCCCACGCCTTAGAGAATACAGATTATCTAACAACTTCAGGTGCCACAGGTATTCTGCAGACTCTCCACGGTCCTCTTGTTAAACATAATATCTCCTTCTCACTCATGGGTCCTCACATCACTCACACACCTAAGATATTCGGAGACGACTATCAGCAAGGTAACGAGGCATTCCAAAAGATGCGTCAAGCACTTCTGCCAAGCGGAGTCCGTTTTAGTTCGTCACTTACATATGCGCTTGCCGTTAGATGGCCTGCAATAGGAGGAATAAAAAGTTCAGGTATAGAGTTGCTAGTTAAGAATGATGAAATCCATAGTCTTAAACGCGAACTATTAGATATGCGACCAGCGTGGTTCGTTGCTAAAGCAGATGCTAAAGGGACACGTCATTATCTTTATAATTGGCTCTGAGACTTCTTCTGTGAAACTAGGGCTACAGATAGCTTAGCTAGAGAAATACGAAAATTAAAACCGGTAGATAAGATTAGTGTGTAAAGTAGCGGGCTTATAGCTCGGCGTGGTCACGGAAAAGACTTGGCGTGGTTAGAAAGTTTAACATAGTTAGAACTTGCAAACCAGCTTTATAACCATAATTAGCTTAAGACCACACTAAGCCTACGTATATGCAATGCACATGCAATTTAAATAAAATAGAAAATGTAAAGCCGTTTATCCTTAAATCACAAATATCCTAGTTTATGGCAGTGTATATACCGCGCATATGCGCTAAACAATGGCTATATAAGGTAATGGTAGTTAGTTATTAAAACATAGCCCATATACACGCGTAGCATATCTATAACAATAGTCGCACCACAACTTCTTTTCTATAACATTATAGCGTATGCCATAAGTATATACAGCATAATATAGGCATAGGTCTTGTATATACTGACAGAAAGAATAAGGCGAATTTCTATTACCAATTTAACTATTGTATACGCCGTGTATACGCTTACTATAAGCAATCTAACAATTATAGACTTTAACAACCCGCAGGTGGCCTCCACCGCCAACCCTTCTGCCTTTAGCCATTACTATAGTAAGCATATGCAGAGCATATACATATACTATACTTATAAAGCCTTATAGGTCCAATTCTAAATCCTAATCCCAGTTAGGTAACTCCTGGTTAGTTATAGGATTGCATATACACGGTATATACTTATAATAACTATAGCGCGCGCTACAGCAGCTCTTACTAGAGGAAGACATAAGTGTATATAGAGCCGCATATCTAGTGCATATGCTAACTGTATATAGCCCCAACCGTTTCGGTCTAAGATAACGCAAGTATATACGGCTCTATGTACTGCGTAGGTATATGCTAAGCGTATACTAGACCCACCTAACGCCGCCTCTATACTCTCCTTAGTTAATACTATAGTGTATATTACTTATTTACACCCTATACGTAGTATATGCTAAGCTAAAGTTTAGGTGTGATATTGCAGTTAATAGTACGCAGATATGCGGCCGTATCTTTACCGCTTAGCCAAGTATACGTTTTACATATACGCAGCGCCTGCGGCTCTACTAATATGGCTATAGTATCGCTAGCATGTCCGTAATAAGCACAGCAGTGCTTGTATATACTACTATGTTATTATAGCGGCTTAGCATATGCTTACTATATATAGTAACCAACCCAACTACTAATAATATATTAGTTGGAGAGCTGGTTATAGGCGAGAAGTATATACTATATATATATAGCGCATATGCAAGGCTAATATATTATAGTTCCCTAAAGCTGTTTATTCTCTCTAGTGGCTAGCAGGATATAAGATACCTATATAAGCCCAGGTATATCTATGCCTATGCGTCGTATATACGTCACTAATAGTGTCTATAGTTATAGCCCCTTGGGTTCTAGGATCTTGGAGTATACAGATACCTATATACTCTTTGCGTATATCCACCCTATACCGCGCATACGCTTAGCCTAAGCTAATTAAATACAGTGCCTAAGACTAGGGGTTTGCCACCTAATTTAGCAGGCAATTCTATTATAAGGTAAGAGCACTAGTGTTATTTCTGTATATGCGCACTATACCCCAATATATATATCTATTTATCTATATACTTATTCCCCCTAAGTTTAATTTCAGACCTAAAGGCACTTATAGGCCTAAGGGTAGCGTATATAAGGAATAAGTATGGCTACTACTAGGGATACTGCCCAATTCTAAAACTAACGCTTAACTCTATATTTAGGAGACTAGGAAAGTTTAATTTAGTGTATCCCCTATACATATATTACTAAAACCACCACTTAGTTATATTGCTAGCTTATACGCGCATACCCTATATATATACAAACCCCTAATGTCTTTTACTAACCATAGGTTAACATGCGCTTATGCTAGGTGTATACTAACATAAGGGAAATAGCGTGTCGGCCCTACCACTTCCTCCACCAGCTTAAAGCGCAAGGTTAGTATTTCACCTATATATATTTAGCATACGCCAACCATATGCGCAGCGCGGCCCGACCCCCCTAGACGACCGCGAGGAGTCCCCCTTACCATCTGCACGCCATTAGAGTGGTAGGTTTGCTTTGCATATATCCTATATATACACTACTAATATTTAGCATAGGGGGCAGAAAAACAACAGGCTGCTGTTATAGTAGTGGTAAGAGCTCTAGTAAGTTTAGTTCATTTTATTACATATATTATACTTATGCTCTATATAAGCCACTCCCACTATAGGTGGAACCCGCCACTTGTCCTACATCACTGGTTAAGTCCTAGTATATACTAGGCCTACATACTGTATACGCAATATATAATATGCATAGTTAGAGTTTAGGCGGAGTTTAGTAGATAGATAGACTAGGCATATGCCTAATATAGGGCGCGGGGCTATAGGCCCATATTAATCAATTCTTTATTTATAGTAATAGAACTCTATAATACTTGCTCTATATATACCGTGCATATACGCCCTATATGCTAATACTATGCTCCTACGCCCACTTCTTAAGCTCTGCTAGCTCCTTCGCTTTATTATATATATCTTTAGCCTATTTTAATTTATTAATTCATCACTCTATATTTTCTATACGGAATATATATACCTCCTTCTCTATCTCCTTTATAGATAGGTTAGACCTATACCTTTTACCTACAGTCTAGGGCGTTTAAATTTAAGATAGTAGGGGCAACATCTACGCTGTATATACTGTGGATACGCGCGACATATCCAATACTAATACAATATCATTATCTGCTCTACTTATCTGCGATATAGTCTACCTACTAAATATAGTAGGTAATTCTACATTAGGTATATACTATAGATTAGGCTTAGGGGTGTTAAATAGGTTCTAAGGATTCTAAGGAAGATTTAGTTTAGGATTTTTAGCTTATTACTTAGCTGCTTTCCGCTATTTCTAGGCTGCTTAAGCTTAGCATCTACTTTGCATTTACAGCGTATATATATACTTTGTTTCTATAGCTATACTACTATCCGCTTTAAGTTACTATAATTTCTCTATATATTATCTATTCCTGTCTCTTTATATAGCTCTTATAGGTCAAACATTTCTTATATATAGAGTTTAAGCCTATACTAAAATGTTAGAATATACGGTGTATATACAGAGCGTATATATTTACTATAGTACTGCAGTAAGTATGCATAAGTTTTAACCGGTAAAGTTATTATCTTAAAAGTAACTACTTTTACCAATTTTAGTATGCTTTTGTGTATATACCCACCACTTATAAGGGACCTTTAACTTTTCCTTTACAAGCCTAGCTAGTATCTATATTTTCTTCTTATTGTTTATCCAAGATATAAGCTCCAGATGTAGTATATATATACTTTATATACGCTCCATTAGTTTCTGCTCCATCTCCGCTTTTTATATCTGCTCTATAATATATCTTGCTTTATAGGTTAGAAAGCGCTTTATAAAGTTTTGTTTAATATATACTTAGCAGAATATAAGTATATACTAAAGATGTTCATCCCATTTACAGGATAGGTTAATTGTATATAGGTAATCCCTAAAGCCTATATATTATCAGCATATGCTAGGTATATACGCAGCGTATACTTACCACCAGCTTATTTTTTATATATATTAACTATAGCCGTGTGAAGTCCAGTTCCATAAATATATGCAAATTATATAGATAATTGGGCAGCATTACTTAAAACCTTAAATACTAGCTAAAATATTTTTGCATATACAGCACGTATTTCTAAGTTTAGAAATGCGTATACCTACACCTTAATTCCTATTATAGGTATTAGCCTGTATATAGCATATATATAGCATAGGGTATATATATATTTGGAATTCTTGTCCTATCCCATAATTAAAAATAAATTCGTTTTACCTTAAACCATTTTAAATAATAGGTCTATTTCGATATATGTTACGTGTTAGAATGCCTTAGCTTACACATATATACAGCATATAATAAGGAAATGCTTATTATTAAAGTTATAAATTACCCAAATCCATTACTCTATATTCTCTTTATATTAGTTAATAAAGAACTTATATAGCATACCTACTACGCTTAGGCTCTGTATATACTTAGTATATATCTAACCTATACTTACCTGTATATGCCGTCTCCTTTAGAAATTATAGCATCCTTTCCTTTTAAATCAGAGCAGTAATTTAATCCTTAATATTAAGACTACTATACACTACACGTAGTGTCTGCGCCCTATACTTCTTATATAGAGTATAATACTGTAGAGATAGGATAAATTGACCTATACTATAGTAAGTAGTTTTATTCGCATATACTGTACATATACGGGGTATATATATAGTAAGGCTTAGAACTTCTACCTACCTTATTACTTTAACTATATTATTAGCAAGGTTAATTGGTAGCTTTATTAGGTATAGTAGATAATATATATAAGAATTCTGTGTAATAAGGTAAATATAAGGATACCGTGCTATATTAACAGGAATATAGCAATCTAACTATATACTATATGTTTGGCTTACTATTCTACCTTAGCCTTACAGATAGTTAAACCCTAATAGGCTTAGCATATACGTAGCGTATATATAGTATATACATTACCTACCACAATTTTTTTACTTTAACGTTGAATGTCCAATATAGGTATATTCTTTTTTAAGTTCCTAAACCCCATATTTAATAAGTAGACATAGGTATTAAATATCTACCCTAGTAGTTGTCAATAATAAAGGCCAAGCAGTGTGCCATAGTTTAGTATTACTGCTGCTAGAATAACCAATAAACATTATCTGCATATAATAAGCATATATCACGCATACACTAGCCATATACGCACTCTATATTAAGAAAACATTGTTAGTCTGCTTTCACTATATACACATTCTTGTATACTAGGATAGGTACACTACCGCCATAATTATAGAATACCGTTATAGTAGCTGCATATTATAAGTATTTACCTAATATATATAGATAATGCTTACTTCTCTATACTTTGCTTAAGCTTTTCATTAACCTCTACTGCTTAGTGTGGACAACTGCTACGCTTTTAGAGGTTATTAATTAATTTAAGCTTAACCCTATTATATATGGGGCATATATAGAGGACATCCTTATAAGCGTGCTTGTAGTGTTTAATGCCGCTACATTTAAACGCTTAATAAAATGCTTTTCTACTCTCCCAATTATTGTTTTCTCTAAGGAGTTATAGTTGTATAACTTTAGGGTTACTAGTTTTATAAAACAAAAATTAAATCTACTAGAGGTATAAGTACAGCATATACCTAGCATGTGTATTACATACCTTTAATATATACTGCTTAATAACCTCGCGTACTGTTTCTTTATCTACATCTATAGATAGTAGAGGTGTTGCTTTATAGATAAAGTATACAATTCCTTCTTTTCTAGTTACTGGATATTTTAGCATTATAATATAGTCTATTGCCTCTTAGACAATAACTTAGTACTTACTATTAGAGCTAATAAGTGCTCTATAGTCTCGGAGTGTGCTCTGGATATTCTTAGCATATATATAGCCTATATATAGTATTATATGTAGTCTTACCTCAGAGAGACCTATATGAAATAGAAACCGCTATTATATACTATCTTAACCCTTACCCTCCTTACCCTCCCTATCCTCCTTATCTTCGATACTCTCTTTACTAATTATATTATCTTAAGAACTATTATCTTTGTGTTTAATATTAGGTACGCTCTAGTATACCTATATATCCTTAGCATATACCTAGCATATAATTATGCATACTGACTTGTAGACCGTTTAGCCACCCTACTATACTCTTATTTACTTTAGTATAGTTTTCACTTATTATTAGTATAGTAAGGCATATATAAATGCGGTTGTATATATGTAGGTATAGATATATATATATATCTATGTCTATGTCTCTAGGTGTATACAGAGCATATACTCTTAACATTTTGGTTTATATGTTCGCTTAAGTTAAATATAGCTACCGATGCGCGTTCTATATAGGTAAAAGTATAGTACCGCCGACCTTTTTCTGGGGGCTCCATTGGTAACCACGCTTAGCTTTCGCCGACCCCCATTGGTGACCACGTTTAACGTGTCCAAGACCACGATTAGCTATGACTCGTGAAGTAGCGAGGCTCCTGATCAAAGAAATATAAATCTATCCACCTTCTAGTAAAACATTTTCCACGGATTCCCACACTATTCGTTTAACTGTTCTTAAATATTTCTATTAGTCTCTCGCAGACTTTCCGATGGGAATCTTCTGCGGAGCGTTTGACAAAGGGCATCAACAATGCTGGACACTCAAACGTAACATCTTCCACTAATTCCCAACCCCCTGTCACATTGCCTTCATTCCCACTCGCATCGGTATTCTGTCGCACGTGCCATTGTGCCTTGACTATAACTCCGCCTATGGCATCTGCGCGTGTCTTTACTCCATCTGTGGTGTCTTGATAGATTGCGGGGAAGATAACTGTCTTTTGGCCCCAGCTGCCGATGCCGGGGACTACCTAAACGGATTCAGTGACTTCATAAGCTTTGATAGGGCTCGATTCTTTGGTAGAGGAGAAGAGGGCGTCACTAGCTCCAGCCACAGCGTCGGTGGGAATCTCTTTAAAAGAAACGACGAGGGGGTGGAGGGTTAGGGTGTTAGAATGGAGGTGTAACGCTCCAATAGCAGCATCGGCTGAAATAGAGGGCGGTAGTGGGAGAGTGATTCTAAAAGTATGAGATTTGGGAGGCATACTGAAACGGTGAAGTATGGAACTGATAATTTAATTATTGGGAAAGGTTATTTAGCTAGTTAGCCCGCTTTTATGTATTGACGATCCCGCAAGATGCTGACCTCAGCGGGTTATCGTATTGCTGACAAGCCGAATATTTTTAAACTAGAGTACATTCAACAGCAGAAACATGTCTACGTCCTAGCCTAGGTCTAGCACTCAGGACAAGACAAATGCTTTAGAACTGGACAAATTCCTCAGAATTATTCATCATTTTTATTCTCATGCACTTCGAACGCTTGCCCAAAATTCAAATGGCGTGGCAAGGACTAAATCACCCGCCCGCACGCGTACACTGTTAATGGTGCATGGGATGAAGCTCGTTGGCATTAAATTGACTGCGAGGTGGTTCCTATTCAGAGGGTAAAATTCGAGTGAAAGGCTTCCCAATCAGCTTCAAGCTTTGGCGAACGAATTTGGCATTGGGATATCTACTAAACGGAAATCTAATCTCGTACCATTAGTGAAATCCGTTGGGTCAAAACTTAGCTCAATTCCTGGCTTAAACCATATTCAAAATATATCCAAAGCCTACCTAGCCACATAACGTCGTAACAGTCTCATACTACTACCAAACATCTTACCAACTAACTAGTTGCTTCCCCCTATCAAACCCACCCCTCAGCTGCCTCCCCGGCTTAACAACCTTACCTTGCAAGATTGTATATCTGACAATATTCTCACAATCTTCTGGCCTTACACGCGCAAGCCATATACACTGCGCCGCCTGGCCCTGGATATTTTCGCCTGGTTTCGTTTCCTGCTCACCTTCACTATTGCCACTAGCCTCTTCGGCTTCATTGGTAACGGGATTCTCAGTAGACATGGTTGGAGAGGACTCTTTCCGATATATCATTACATTTGCTGCAAATTTATGGCCACCAACATGGCTTATGAAATATATGCCCACTCCTCCAGGCCTTTCGTCGTGTAAATCTCGGTATAGACCAAGAGGTCTCAGGTGACGCTCGAACTCGCGGCGGAGGAGAGGAGCAGATTGGCCACAGCGAGCATCGCGAGTTTTCTGGCTGCACAGGAGGATAAGATATTGATGGGGACAAGGGCGGGATTTTAGTGTTGGCGCTGCAGTTGGTATTGAGGCTGGTGCTGGTTCCGGTGCGGATGTGGAGGCTGAAGGTGGAGTTAGGGCGGTACTCAAGAGAGGTGACGTGTTCGTTGGGCCGGAGTTGACGTAATTGGTTATCAGATCCGGCACGTTGGAGGGTGTTACGTTTTCTAGTATGACGAAGGACGGAAGGAGGAGGACGGCTGTACTCTCGGTATCATGCTCCGGAAGGGGCATATTTGAGGCCGAAAGCATGAGGCGCTTGGGTAGGAGTGTTAGCAATAGTGAGAGTGAATTTTCATGCCATACAAGTTCAAGCTGTGGTGGAGTGGTGCAGAGTGGAACGCATAGAGGGGAATACTTACACCATTAGTAGGTTTCACCTTTCCCTTATCCACGGCTTCCATTATACTACCTTTCTCATCTGTCGCAAAGTCAGGCCAGGTCGATATGCCATGATACAGAATTTCAATTGCAAAATATCAAATAATTACCCGCAACATCTCTTACCCAGTCGGTCTTCCCGGTAGCCACAATCAAATGTGTGCTCCAACCCTTTACATGGCCATATAATTCCTCATCCTCATCAATAGACCACTTGTTCGGGTACTTGATGGTACAGCTAGCGCAGTCGTGCAGGCATTCTTCGCCGTCAGCGGTGGGATCAGTTTTCGGAAAAAGCGATGACGCGGCGGGTGCTTTCGCGAAGCCGGTAGTAGGGAGAGCCGTAGTCGAGGAACTAGGGGTTAAGCGGTAGTAGAGGTTCTTGATTTTCGAGGTCATTTTGTATGGATTAAAGGAGGTAGCTGGGGGTTTGGATGTTGAGGGCAGCGTGGACATGATTGCGTGGGGCCTTATAAAATCTTTATCAGATTGATTGATAATATGCGGATCCCGTTCCGCTGTTTACGTATGCCCTGGTACTCGATTGTCCAACAATAGTGTTGCAGAAGGGGGCGGTAGAGAGATAAATGTTGAAGGATTGTTAAAGAGATGATGAGAAGCTCCTGTTTATACATATTTATATAACACGGCAGCCTTACAAGTCGGCATGAGTTCCGTGTACACGCGTTATTGTCTATCTCCGAGATATCATCGGACATCGAGAAGGCCGTTCTCCGATCGCCGAGCTTGAGGCCGCAAGGTATCCGTGCACCGCTGTGGTGCTATCCCTTGCAACGGTGACGTCCTACAATTGGACCGTGCGCGAACACCAGAATCACGGAGCCTTGATTCCATTGGCTAGCTCTTATCGATAACAGTAGGACGAATTCCACCGTTGCAAGGGATACGCCCACTGCACTTACCAACAAGTCAACACCATTTAGAATGAATCAAGCCTTTCTATGCAAGAAATGACTGCTCGGATTCCACCCACAATGAATGATACCCTTAATTCATTCACTCTTCATTCATTCTATACCAATGTCCCCTCCAAGACACCAGACAATCCTTCTCACAGGAGCTCCAAGGCCAAGGGACCTCAATTGGGACAATGGCCTTCTTCAAAACATTTTGCTGCCTTCAATGAAAGCATTCCTAGATATTCAGAATTCGAACCCTCCAAATGATTCCTATACTATTTCAGAAGAATCATCCCCAATAAGCCCTGTCCCGAAATGGCGTTCAGTACCCCTTGACCCCCAAACACACCTTCGAACAGGTCTGTCCCCGCCTTTTGCTGAATTCAGCTCATCCGGCATCCAATCCATGTCATTCGAAGAGCCATATAATCGCAGAGGCGTATCTTTTGAATTTGATTCGGATCTCACCTCGACCGTTTGGGAGGCAACCTCGGAGAGCATAGAAACCATCAGCAGTACCAAATTCCTCGAGCACTCCATCGCCTTCCACGAGACGCTGCTCTCATCCCAAATAGCACCGCACACATCCCAAGAAGGCGTCTCTTTACCCAGAAGCACTGGATCTCTCGCAACGAGCTCCTTCGAAAGCACAACTACAGACAACAGCAGCGTGCGAGCCCTCCAAGACCTCCAGGACTTCCTCTCCTCAGGCCCAACCAGCAACAACAGCCACATACCAACAAACGTCACAATAACCGCGCTCTCCGCCCTCCCCTCACCAACACACCTCCAATCCATCCACCCGCAAACCCCAACCCCAAACCTCCTCGTCACCCTCCTCTCCATCCCACCCCCGCGCACCGTCACCGTCCGCCGCACCAGAAAACAAATGACTCTCCACGACATCCTCGTCGCCGACGAAACGCGCTCAAACCTCACCATCACCTTCTGGCTCCCCTCTCACGAGCGGCCCCTCCCCAACCCAGAAACCGCGCCCCAGCAGCAGCCATCCAAGAAGCTGCCGCCGCAGCACGAGCAGCTCCGCGCGACGCTCGAAGGCCTGCGGACCGGCGACATCGTGCTGCTGCGCAACATCGCGCTGACGGCGTTCCGCGGGACCGTGTACGGGCAGAGCCTGAACCCGAGCATTTCGCGCGCGCGCACCGCGGTCGACGTGCTGGTGCGGAACGGGGTCGATGCTCCGGTGGTTGGTCGGCTGGGCGCTGAGCTGAGGGGGAAGGTTGGGAGGGTGAGGGAGTGGGCCGGGTGGTATGTCGCGCCGGGGCCTGGGGGTGAGGGTGGTGGAGCTGGTGGGGGGCCGAAGAAGAAGAGGAGAAAGGGGGATGGCGGTGGGTATGAGGCTGGAGCGGTGCGGGATGCCGAGGAGTTGCCGCCGGATACACAGTAAGCGGGAGCGTGCAGTATATTTGAGCTACGTAGGTGTAGTCGACTGCTCTGAGTCTCCGCAAAAGCAATGAGGAGATTAGCTGCTGTGAGATAGTTCTGGTTTTGGGAAGCAAAATTGGAAATGGAAAGCAAAACGCATGCACCATGATGAATGTGGTCAGCGATGGCCTTCCTTAGCAGTTGGAATTTTGGAGCATAGGCTTTCTTTCCGTTTTCGCATATCATTCACTTTACTCTCTGGCGTTTCAGGGTGCTCGGGGCGCGGATAGAGAGTCCCAGAGATGAAAAGGCTTTAGCTTGTTTGAATTCACAAAGAGATCTAGGGCAGCCGATGCAAATATAGCACGAATAACTGAGAATGTATGGCAAGAAGAAACTTTTAGAAATGTGTGGCCTTCTTATCTCAGTTGACTTAGACCCTTGGAGAGAAAATCCACCTTGCCTCCTGCAAAGCGGCTGGCACCGCCACACCTCTGTAACCCCTGTGACTCCTGCAAACTCCTAAGCCAATTAGCGACCGGCGCCGCAGCCTAACGTACGCCGCAGGCGTTAGCGCTTGCGCTAGCTTTAGCAGCCAATTACAGAGCGCCGAGGTGGATTCCTCTCTAAGGGTCTGAGAGATTATAGGCGCCTTTTATAAGGGCTATACAGCCTTACTGGTGGGTGACGGTTCTGTTGCCTTTAACGTTGTATATCACCCCCTAATGTAGCGCTGCTTAGCTTGCCAACACCTCTATTTAAAAGCCTATCTCTTGCTCTATATATTGCATCCGCAATAGAGCCTAATTGCTCCCCTGATATCTCTACAAACGTCTATAAACGTCTGTACGAACGCCTACACGAACGCCTACACGAACGCTCCACGAACGCTCCACGAACGCCTGCATGAACGCCTGCACGAGCACCCGCACGAACGCCTATACAAAGCTCTGCTCAAAGTTCTATACAAAGCCGTTTACAAGGCCTTTAAAAACAAGCCTAAATACAAGGTCTATATAGAGAAGCTCTCTGCTCAAAGCTCTGCTCTGCTCGAAGCTCTGTTTGAAGCTCTTTCAAGCTCTGCTCGAAGCTCTGCACGAGGCTCTACTCAAAGCTCTATCAAAGCTCCTTGAAGCTCTATCAAAGCTCTGCTCGAAGCTCTACACGACGCTCTGCTCGAAGCTCTACTCAAGGCTCTACACAAGGCTCTGCTCGAAGCTCTACTTAAGACTCTACACAAGGCTCTGCTCGAAGCTCTATCGAAGCTCTGCCCAAAGCTCCGCACGAGGCTCTACTCAAAGCTCCATCAAAGCTCTGCTCGAAGCTCTGTACGACGCTCTGCTCGAAGCTCTACTCAAGGCTCTGCACGGAGCAGTGATCTTTTTGGACTGGAGTGGAGTGGATCTGAGCTCAAATCCACTCCATCCAGCTAGTAAATTATTTGACTCCAGGAGCTCCTTGGAGCTCCAGTACATTTATATACTAAAAATAGAAAGGCTTGGCGTCAGCATGGTGTTGTAAAAGGAAGAGTAGATGCAGGATAACTCACCAAAAGCTACCTATATTACTCCTTACTAATAACCTCAGTCTTGTAGTCAATCTTAATAGCTGTATATTGCCCCTCTAGCTCTTCTTCCTCATTAATCACGTCGTCTTCTACATAAGCAGAGGCCTCTGCGGCAACCGCAGCAGCAAGCTGGGCCTTTGCTGCTTCCTTGAGGGACACGCTTTTGCAAGGCTCTCCTACTAACTCATCTACTCCCTCATTGTTAAATATACCCTTTGGCGGTGGAGTACGCGGTTGGTAGCAAGATACTCTTAAAGCAATCAATTGGCGCCAGGCCGTTACATTTAGGGTGACTTATCGGCTTTTGGGTTGAAGCTCTTGGGCATAAGGATCACATCGTTGGATGTAGGGGGCGATTGAGTTGACAAATATCAATCTATAGTGGCAGTAAGAAAAAAGATGAGGATAACTAAATCAAAGCGACGACGACGACGACGACGGGGGCAGGAGGAACGACCCAATTCTAAAATTGGAGCTCATCGTTAGAGTCGCTGATTGGCTTACTTGTACGCACTGACACCAAAACGCTCTCTCCTTATGTTACACCTGCCCGAATCAGGTTAGAGAATTGGAGCTCCAAGAGCTCCGCGGCTTCAAATCCACTCCATCCAACCAATAAAATTGACAGGATCCACTCCAGCTAAAAGACGGCTCCGCCACGGAGCTCTGCTCAAAAGCTCTGCTTAAAAGCTCTACGCGAGGCTCTGCTCGAAGCTCTACTCGAAGCTTAATACGGAGCTCCAAAGCTCTCCTAATACGCAGCACTGATGTACTAGGAAGACTCTATAATCGTCTACACGAACGGCTCTATAAACGTCTATACGATCAATCAACCAAACGCCCGTATGAACGGCTGTATAAACGTCTATACAATTGATCAATCAATTAGTCACCCACACGAACGCCCGTACGAATGTCTGCACGTCTGCACGTCTGCACATCTACACGTCTGCACGCCTGCACGTGGCTCTGCACAAGGCTCTGCACGAACCTCTGCACGAGCCTCTACTAAAGCTCTACACGAGCCTCTACTAAAGCTCTACACGAGCCTCTGCCAAAGCTTCCCCCCTGCTGCGAAGCAACCCCCTCAGCACGACGGAGTGTCGAACTGGATCGGATTTCCTTACCACCATCTTGATACTGGCTTTAAGTCTAGAACCCTATGTCTCAATACCCCGCTCCTTACCTCATATGTCTCCTCATATGTCTCATCAAGTGTCTCATCAAATGTCTAAATACCTGTTTCCATTACCGAATGACGACGTAGTCGTCATTCTATTTGCAACCTATTTGTCACCTATCCGGTGTATATATAGAGGCTCTAGAGCCCTCTTTAATAGACAGAGTTCTAATACCTAGTTATCCGTTCAACAGTTATAAGCCTAAGCTGACTACTATATTATCTTTAATTCCAAAGCCTTTATTCCAATTAATTATTATCTTAATTATAGACGACCATAATAATAAACTCTTAACAAGAAACCAGACACGTTATTATATTATCCGTTATCCTTATAAGCCTAAATAATTAGGACAAATGGATTAAGGTTATTAAGTTAAAAGCAAATAATAATCGTCTCTGGGAGTATGTTAACCCATTAATACCTAAGACTAAACTGCTAAAGCTTAAAGAACCTATTTAAGCCTTACCTAAGGATACCAATAGCTAGGGGAAGAAAAAGCTTGCAGAGCTAGATAAGGAGGAGAAGGAGGAGCTCTATATGCTTAAAGCCGACTATAGGGACAATATAAAGCTATATAGAAAACAGCTGTTAGCTCTTAATATATTGCGCAGCCATATCTAAAGCTTAATCTTACGTACCTACCTTATCTACACGTTTAAATGCGTCACCACCTATAATGTCTTGGTATTACTAAAGCAGAGAATTGCTCTAACTAATAATGCTAGAAAGTTTTAAGTAGCCACCTAGTATATAAAGCTTAAGAAAGCGCCTTGGAACTAGAACTTTAAGGTCTAGTTAAAGGAGTAGGAGAAGGTATATACTAAGTGCAAGGAGCTAGATCTGCCTAAGGTAAATAGTAACTAATTAGTAAGAGACTTTATATATATAGTTAATTTAATTATACTAAGCTGGTCTAAATTTTGAAAGAACTAGCTTAAAAGAATAGAGTGGAAGAAGGAGACGCTTCTAAGCTTCTTTAAACTAGTTAAAATCTACTAAAATTACTATTGTATGGAGCTCGCCTAAAAGGGCAAAACCCTATAAGGATCCTTTGCAGTTACCTTTAAGGATAAGTTAAACAAGTTATTAAATTTAAAGCCTAAATTAAAGCTTAAATTATTAGTAGATAAGTAAAAGAAGAAAAGGTAACTGCTGCTAGAGTGCCTATATGGAAAGTGTTACTACTTTAATAAATGCTAGTATATTATAGAGTTAATTCCTTGCCTATTATAGTTTAAACTAAGTAACGAAATTTAGAAGAAGGTAAATAAGAAGATTACTAATATAATGCTAGAAATTAAGGCTTATATTAAGCAAATTAAAAAGGATAATTAAGTTAATAAATAGCTAAAGAATAGTAACTAGTAGAGCTCTAAAGAGCCTAATGGAGGCTTTGCAGTTTATTAAGTAGGAGCCTATAATATAGCTTCTAATTATAAGCTTTATAATAGTGTTATTCTTAACTTAGGAACTAATATACATATTATTAATAATTAAGCTAGATTTGTTAGTGATATTAAGCCTATTTTAGACCAAATTTACACGGGCTCGCATATAGAAGAAATTGTAGGCTATAGCATAGCTATAGTTATAATTTAACTACCTAAAAGGGAAGAGATAGATACAGCTCTTAGAAGCAGCCTTTATACTAGGCTTCTATACTAACCTAATATGCCTCTAAAAGCTTAATAATAAAGGCGTCTATTAGAATAATAAAGAGAATATTCTCTTTTACGGCGACAACAAGACATACGCCTGCTGTGGTTATTACTATAGTTAGAAAACCATTAAATATAATAAGCTAAAGAATGACTTACCAGAGGCCTCCTTTATAACTTAATTAAAGCCAATAAAGCATTTATTAAAGCCTCTACTAAATTAGGTAGAAGGTCTTATATAGTACTAGCAATTAGGCTATACAGGAAAAGAAGTAATTAAGTAACTACCTTAGTTAGTAATGGGCGCGATTCTAAAGGGCCCGATAATAGTAGAATGTAAATTATATAGAGTAAGTAAAGCTTATAAAGTAATATCTAGAAGAACACCAGCTTAGTTAACAGTTTCTTTCTATAGAATCTACCTTAATTTAATACCCGGAATAGTTATATTTAATAGCAATAGTACGCGGTATACTTCCTTAATGACTTAATATAGATAAATAAGGTAAACATAATAGTAAAGAAGTCGTCCCTTACCTAAAGAGTTATTATATACTGTAATGTTATTAAACAATAATACGGCCTTAAGGTAGCCATAATCCGCATAAATGGAGAGATATCTCTTAGAGATAAGTTTAAGGATTAGATAGCTAAATAAGGAATCACTCTTAAAAGATTAGCATCTAATACTTAATTACAGAACGGTCCAGCGGAATAATTTAGTAAGGTAATTATATAGAAGGCTTAATGCATAAGAATTAAAGCTTATTTACTAAAAGAGCTAACGCTAAAAGCCTATAAAGTAGCTACCTATCTACTTAATTAGACGCCTAGTAAAAGACTTAAGTGGTAAACACCTTTTAAGAAAGTCTAGTTAGTAATAGGTATAATATTACTAAAACCCAATATAGGACACCTATAAGCCTATAGCTATAGGGCCTATCCTCTTAAATATAATATTCTATGCCTAAATAAGCTCGCGCTAAGGGCCTATATAGGATATCTGGTAGGGTATAATTTAATAAATATCTTTTAAATCTACATTCTAAGTTAGGAAAAAGTCATTAGAATAAGAGATATAAAGTTTAATAAGTAGTTGCTTTATAATAACTTATAGCTAAATCTAGCAAATATACTTTAAGTAAGGACTGACCAAATATTAGAAATTATTAATGTCTATTAAATAGAGAATCTCTAAAATGAATTGGAATTATTATCTAATAAAAGTGTCTGTACGAGTAGAGGTTGTAAATAATGTTACGCGTAAAGCGTATGCGGCAGGGGCCGCATGGCGTAGCGTAGGTCACCTGACTACCTACGGCCCGATAGATAGCCCGACCTTAGCCCCCCCCTATTTAGGCACCGCGATCCTTACGATCCTCT
>Ga0307507_10001639_pt1 | contig 49548 bp, 8 predicted proteins | sample 7_EM_MG_FD_207223 | JGI IMG/M metagenome (GOLD analysis project Ga0307507, IMG submission 207223) | Populus trichocarpa ectomycorrhiza microbial communities from riparian zone in the Pacific Northwest, United States - 7_EM | ecosystem: Host-associated > Plants > Roots > Unclassified | place...
CGTACTTCAGAATACTTATTTATATAGGAATTACTATAGAGCCGACTATTAAAGACTACTGGGGGGTTTTAAACACACATGGCAGCCTCATATTCCTGGTACGGGCACCGAATTTGGCTGATCTAATTGGTCGGTCTTTATCGATAACCTAAGGACCCGAATTAACGTGTTAAGGGATAGAAGGCTAAATCTATCCTCTCTAAAGATTGTCCACTATATACTAACGTAATACTACTAGCTTATTTTCTAATAGGTTATATAGCGGTCCAAAAGGAGATTTTTTATCTCCTATATCTATCTTATACTTTACTAACATAGGGTTAAGCAAGGTATGTGTAGCCTCTTTATTAGCAATATCCTTTAGGTCTATATATTCCTGTGGAATTTCTAGTTCCTTAACTGCGTATAGCCGGATATTTAAAAATGAATACTTTACGTCCCTATTTTTGGTGTTAAGAGTGGCATAACGTGGGTGACAGGGTTTTGACGGTGTAATGGTTTTGACGGTTTTGAACACCGCCTGCCTAATTGGGTTTGGAGCTTGCCAAATCTAGTATACTGCCAGTCGTCACTCCAAAATCTCTCCTTTTTTGACCTGCTTTTGATGGCTGCTACTTAATTTAAAAATTCACCACCAACGCTATTATGCCCCGCTGGCCTCACAAACCTGATACAGACGAGAAGGTATCTATTGCTATTATTGCCTTTCAGTCTAGCTTATATAAGAGTCAGGAAGCTTATACAAAGGCGTATAAGATTAACCCAAATATATTTTAATAAAGGCTTACTAGGGTACACCAATCCCATAAAGTCACCCATACCAACTAATAATATATTTCAACAACTAGCGAAGCTACAATTATTTAACATTATATATATCTTACTAAAGCCGGATTTCTATATTAAATATACACGGTTTAAATAATAGTAATGACGATCTACTAGCGCGAATACTAGAGGATCCTACGCCTCCAGCCACCCCCCCCTTTAGGCTAAAGATGGGTATATTACTTTCTAAAACGCCAGGAAGAGTTATATACTTACTATATGCGCTTAATTAGTTAAGAACGAGCTATAGCTAGTAACTCTCCTGCCCTAGTAACGCACTTTTTTACTAACTACTTTAAAGCCAAGGCGTGGTATAATATTAAGGATATTAATATTTAGAATATAGATAAGATAGGCTACGCTATAGGCTTTGCTTATAGTGCCAAAGTAGTTATACTACGCGGTAATATAAGCAATTTTAAGACAATTAACGGCTTAAAGGAGTGGGTAAGCCAAATTAACGCGATTAGTATGCATAGGCAGACTATACCATTGTTTATTATTTTTAAGGGACGCCAGTATATAGATTTACTATAGTAGGAAGCTACGCGCGCTATAGGCGAGTGTTCTATTAGAATAATAGAGAATAGGTGGTTAAATTAAGAAGTTAGTATAGAGTGGCTGCGCCATTTTAAGCGCTATACTTGACGCACTAGAGCACCAGAGCACCTTAGCAGAGATAACAACAACGACAACAACAACTCTATTCACAGCTATTAAATGTTTATTATAGACGGCCACTGTAGTTACATTAATCTTAAGTTTATACAATTTTGCGAAGACCATAAGATTATACCAATTTGCCTACCACCTTATTTAACACACCTTCTACAGCCTTTAGATCTTATAATATTTTTACAGCTTAAGCGCCTCTACTTATTAAAAGTCAATAAATATACTGCACGCGGTGTTACTAGAATCAACAAGGAATATTTTTTAAGGATTTTAGGGGAGATCTACCCTTACATATATATACCAAGACTAATTAATAGCGCCTTTTAAGCCGTAGGCCTTCTTCCTTATAATCCAAATAAAGTACTTAAGCGCTATATAAATCCTTCTACATCTACCCAACCTTTTATACCTTTATCTTCCGATTAGTAAGCAATGCTTCTATCTTCGCCTTTACACTCACGTACGCCCAAAGGCCGCGACAATCGCGCGCAGTACGCCTACATAATCCTCCACCCCAAAACTACACCTGCGGCAGCCGAGGCAGTAGTAAGCAAGCTTATAGAGCACCTATAATTAATAGAGAATCAAGAGGAGCTTCTATAGGTAGAAAATAATAATCTTTAACTAGCTACTGCGGAAAGGAGAGCAAGGAAGGCTTACAAGCGGCAGGTACTTTCTACCAACTTAGTACTCACTTCCAAATTAATATAGGCAATTGTTACTAAGTGAGAGGCCGCTAATTAAGCCAAAGAGGAAGCTAAATTATAAAGGGAGCAGAATAAGAAGAATAGAGAGGAGGCAGTAGCGCTTGCAAAGAAACAGCTAGAGGTTTAAAAGAATACACATATTGCTTCTACTGCTGCCAAGAAGCTTACAGAGCAACACCATAAGGACGCTTAAGCGGCAGCGCTGGCAGCAAAAAGAAAGCAAAGGGCTTTAGAAGCTGCTGCCAATGTTACTAAGAAGAAGAAGCGTACAATTAAAGCACAAAAGGCGTCTATTAAAGCTGCCGCTACAGCTGCCACTGCAGCTGCTGCAGCCGCAGCGGAAGCATCGTTAAAGAAGGCTGTTACAGAGGCCTCTTCAGCTACAGCTACTGTGGCTTCTGCTTACTATAAAGAACTGCTTAAGGCCTTAAAGAAGACAGAAGAGCAGGCTACACAAATAGAGGAGATTTAGGAAGATAAATTAATTAACAAACTGCTTAATTTAAGCGACAATAAGGTTATAGAAGAAAGCCTAGCTATATAGCTTAACAATTAAACAGCTTTTACTATTATTAAATATTGTAATAGAGCCTCTATAATATATATTTACGGCTTTATATTTTTTATATAATTAAATAATGCTACGCGATGCCTTTTACTAATGTTCTGCTTGCGAATTAGTATGCGGCAGTATTTTGGTATTCAAAACCGTCAAAACCCATCACACCGTCAAAACCCTGTCACCCACGTTATATAGTATAGCCCACCTTTTCTCTTATATATAGTTTAAGAAAGTCTTTTAATCTTTAACTATAATACGCGGTTAAGACTTCTGGTGTTAATATAAGGCTAAAGGCCAATTAATGTCTGGATTAACTTATTAAAGCTATAGGTATCCCAAAATAAGGTTATACCCCTTAATTTCTGCGGCGTAGAAGCGCATCTCCTACATATCCTATAGACCATCGCGGTCCTAGCTGGCTGTAGAAAAAGTTTATTCCCTATAGCACGGAATCTAGTAGCCTCTAATACTTTAAATAGTACACACCTATAAGCTACTAAGGTCTAAATCCAATTCTTTTACTAGTAATTAAGAAATAAACCCTATAGTCACGCCACTGTCTATAAAGCAGTCTTACGTTACCTATTTATTATTAACTTAAATAGAGATGGGAATAACTATACAGCAGCTTACTCCCTCCTTCTCTTACTGGCCTAGTATAAGGGAGTAAAGGTCTACTAGGCTCTCTCTTTTCCTAATTCCAACTCTTGCTTTTTTTACCAGCAGGAGCGCTAAATATGGCCCTTTCTGCCATAGTTACAGTAAACACGTGTCTCTTAATTCCACTTATTTGGATTAGGTTTTTGCCTATTATTATTCTAGGGTTAACTAGCGTTACTTTAGGGCTGTAAAGCCTGCTTGCGTTGTCCTTCTATAGAGCAGTTAGGTTAGAATCTTCCCCTATTATTAAAGCGAGGTTTAGTTCTACGCTCTTTATTATTAGCATCTCGTTCCTTTTACTTGCCTAGATGGTCTCTTTTAGCATTCTTAATTTAAGTGGCTTTAGAGATAAGCTTTTCTTAAAAGGTAGGAATTTCGCCCTTCTTCTGTATAGCCTATTAAATCTTAGGTTATAACTTAGCAAGTAGCTAATAAAGTTATATAGCGTCGTCCTATAGGTCTAAGTAGGGTATATTGTCTTCTAGCTCTTCTAAGTAGTTTATAAACTAGACTACACTCTAGCCTTCTTGCTGTTTAGTATTATAGTATTACTAGTTATAATCTATCCCTTAATTAGTAGGGTCTTAGACCTAATTAACTAACTAGGACTTAAATTTGCTAAATTTAAGGGGTGTAGTAAGTTTCTTCTTATAGCGTGTTTATAAACTCTTAACGGTACTATATAGAAAGGTAGAAGCAATTAATATCTAATTATACTTATTAGAGTAATATTTCAGATCTAGCTAAAACTTAGTTTCGCATTAACAGATAAAATAATTATAGTTTTAGAGACTATTACTATTGTACTTATTAGGTTCCTTTATATAAAATTTAGGTTTATTGTTATAGACAGCTTAAGTATAATATTACGACTACTTGGGGAAGAGTTGGAAAAAGCTAGTTGGTTAATACAGGCACGGTCTAAAATGGAACCGGTGGAACTATGTAATAAGGAGTGGTAACCAAGGTTACGTAGTGTGCTACGTATTAAACGCGAGGAACGGGAGGAACTTACGTACCTTATATACAACACGTACCTCACGTATAAGAGAGGATTTCTTAGGCGTATGGTTGTGTATTTAAAGGACCTTAGTCCCTACCGTAGATAGTTCTCTCCTTGTAGTAAATCTTAGAATATAATTAGAGTTAATCTGTTAGGCAACTACTCTACTAGTTGTTATTACGTTGTTGACCTGTTTATATTTATATACCTAGCCTAATAACAGGACCCACCGTAGTTCTTGCTACTAGGTTCTATTATATATTTACTACTAGGGTTACGGTATTAAACAAAGTTAAATAATATGCCACCCAAAGCACTAGTCGCGATGCCATTAACGGTAACAACTACCTTAGGATTAGGAGATACTAGTATAGCAGATATGGACTTACAAGTGGTTACAAGAGGTTAGTTATAAGAAATAGTTAATTACTTATTAGATAATAATAGGATACTTAAGGAACGCATTAATAGAATTAGAGCAGTAAAGGTTAAGTTACCGTTAATTAAATAATTCTTAGGAGAAAGGTTAAAACTTAAAGGATTCCTTACATAAATACACTTTAAGGTTGTATAGGAAGGAGTAAGGTTGGTAACACCTATAGATTAAGTAGCGTACGCAGGATTGTTCTTAACAGGAAGAGCACTAGAATAGTTTAAACCTTACCTTATAGAAATATAAGTTAGTGGTATAACAACTACTAACTAAGACGTATAATTTATGTTTACTAGTTGGAACGGGTTTGTAGAGAGACTAATATAGATATTTAAAGACCTAGAAGTATTAACTACAGCGGAATAGAAGCTTTAAAACTTAGTATAACGTTCTTTAGCAATTAAGTATATAATACAGTTTTAGACACTTATAACGTAAGTTAAGTGGAATAATAAGGCGCTTATGGCATAGTATAAACAGGGATTTAAGGCTAAAGTCTAGGACATAATTATCCTGATAAAAGATGCGGAAAGTCTATAAGACTTAATAGATTAGTTAATAAAGATCAATAATAGGATCTATTAAAGGGAACAAGCTAAGAAAGGGTAAGATAGAATTCTATAGTTATATAAGGCGTAGAGTACGCATTGGCAAATATAGAGCTAAAAACTATAGAATGGCGTAAAGCTAATAGACCTAAGCGGTACCAAAGAATCTAAGAGATGGATGAAGAAACTATAGAAACCCAGAGGTTAAGGATTAAGTAATTATAGGACTAGGGAGCAGAGGCTAAACTAGGGATCTTAATAGCAGAAGACGTTTAGGTGGACTCTATAATAAGAAAAATGGTTTAAAGATAGAGCTTATATAAATTGCGGAAAATAAGGTCATTTCGCTAGAGATTATAGAGGTGGTTAGAGTAACTACGCGGTAAAGGGCACTAGGTTATTAGAGTACGATAATATAGATATAAGAATATTGCGCGGGACTAAGGAGTGTTTAATTAAATACTTTATATTTTGTTATAATAACGCATACTAAGTTTATAAGGACGCTAAGTATAGCGTAAGCTATTGGCTATAAAAGCTAGAGTTAAAAGGGCTTAAAGGAACTAGAGAGTTAAATAAAGAATAAGATTAACTTTATAAGCTAGATTAAGATATTAAATCAATATACGGATAAAGATTAGTAATAATAACAATGGAGTTGGAGTACTTATTAATTAATAGCGATGAGAAAGAAAGGGAGGCTAACTAGAAGCACTTATACCTTAGTAACGCAATAGAAGCAGAGACTAAAACCACTACAGAACGCGGATTAGTAATGGGCATTATAATACTATTAAATACGGTATCTATCGCTTTATAAGACAGAAGGAGTAATATTTAGAGATAATTAAGCAAGCAGATAACTACTAATACTAGCTTACCACTTATAAAAGGCAAAAGGCCATAGGTTTAAGATTTTTAAGAAGAGATAAGGAAAGCTCTAAACTTATAGGATGTGATAAGGACAGCTTAAGAACCTATAACGAGCGAAAACCAATGGGAAAGAGCAGCAACTTAGTTTAGTAATAAATAAATAAGTATAGGACGCAAGTTTAAGAACTATGAGTTCGGGGAACGAATAAGAACGTTAATAAAAAGCCAAGATTTCAAGAAACAAATAAAGACTATAGCAATTCTAGGTAAATATAGTGTTTAGCCTAAAGATCGGAAAGTTAATACTAAAATTAAGAAGTAAGACGACTTTAAGAATCTAGCTGCAAGACGCAGAAAACAGGAAACTATAGATAAGTTTAGGTAAAGAATTATCGTATAGTAAGAGTAAAAGCTAGACAAGAGGTTAGCTATACTAGGTTATATAAGGGACAGAGCACCTATATAAAGAGTTACTAATAGGCCTAGTACAGGGACACCTAGAGTAAAATGGTTAGACGAACTAGAATAAGAAGAGGACCTAGATATTCCAGTTAGGTTTAAAGAAAGATATACTAAAGGATATTATAACGCAGCGATAATAAGGTACTTTCTTATAGACAGACCATATACACTAAACCAGTTATATAGAAAGTGGTATAGGTAACAACATAATAACAAATAGGAAGACTTTTATATATAGCTAGATAAAAAAGTTGTTTAAGACTAATCTATTATAGAAAAACGCATAAGTTATATTAAAGGAGCATTAATTATAATATTAAGGAACCTAGAAGAAGAATCTAGAGACTAGAGAAGCGAGTAATAAATCTTAGTACCTATAGCAGAAATACCAGTGATTAGGTTAACTAGGTATTAGTTTAAACTTAAAAACAAAGATAAGTTAAAAGTTAACCTAACTTACCTAGCGTATTATATGTTATTGTGGATAGCTTATATAGATAATATATGCAATATATATAGGGCACTAAAAGACAAAAACTAAAAGTACCTAGTAAGGATATATTGGGCACTAAAGGAAAAACAGTTTAGAAATGCTAAGTATATATATAGATGGCACCTAGTAGAAGTATAGAGTTAAGGGGACTTAATACTTTAACCCAGAAGATTCCTTACAGAAGAATACCTAGATAGATAATAGTGGTGGGACTGCCTAAAGAACAATTATCTATAGCATATAGAGGAAGAAAAACGAACTAAGTATTAGCTAAGAGTAGACTAAGTACAGACAGGATCTAGTAGCTAATAGTTGGGAAAAGGGGAGGCCTATAGGACTAGAGGAAACTAGTAATAGAGCCTTAGACCCTTAAAGGAGTCTAAGGACAATATCTAAACTTATAAGTTAAGTGGCAAGATTAGTAGTTTAAAGCACTTATAGATAGTGGAGTAATAAGGAACCACATATTACTAGTAGTAGTAAAAAGAATGGGGTTACTATATAGATAAAAAAAAACACCCATATTTACTTACAATAGTTTTAGGAGATTAGATAGCCTATGGAGGAGGTAATATTAATCTTAAAACAGGACCTATTTAGTTAACTATTAAAGGGAAACCAGTTAAAATATCTTTTAATATCTTACTATTAGGAAAAGATAAGGCAATATTAGAAATGCTTTAATTATAGGAATACAATCCGAGGATTAATTAGATCACAGGTTAGGTTAATATTAGAGATACTAAACAACACAAAATGTGGTAGTAAACTAAGTTAGTATAGTACTAAGTCGGAGCAACGTATGAGGAGACTAAGCGAGGCTTAAGTTATATACTAAAGTTATAGTTACTAGAAAGTGAAAAGCTGTTAAAGTATATAGCATAGGACTATAAGATAGAGTTAGAACTAGGAACTAGTCCAAGGTTCTTTCTAATCTATAAGCTTACTAAAACCAAGTTAGTAGCACTTAAGGAGTTTGTCCAGGAGAACTTATAAAAGGGATATATTAGACTGTTGCAGTTATTAGTAGGGTATCTAGTACTATTTATCCTAAAGAAAAACAGAAAACTTAGGATATGTATTAACTATAGACAGTTAAACAGTATTACTAGAAAGGATAGGTATCCTTTACCCTTAATTAGCAAAATCTAAGATAGGATAGGCAACGTAAAAATCTTTATAAAGATAGATCTAAGGTAGGCGTACCATTAGATTAAGGTTAAGAAAGGCAATAAATAGAAGGCAGTCTTTAGGTTAAAGGAAGAACTATATAAGCCATTAGTTATACAGTTTAGGCTTATAAACGTACTAGTAATATTCTAGAAGTAAATTAATAGCGTATTAGGAGAATACCTAGATGAATTTATTATGGTATACCTTAACGACATTATTATCTACTTAGAGAGTAAGAAAGAATATAAAGAACACGTTAAATGGGTCTTAAGGAGACTATAAGAAGAATAAATACCAGTAGCTATTAAGAAATGCGAGTTCTTTATAAGAAAGACTAATTTTATAAAATTTATTATTAAACTAGGAAGAATTAGCATGAACCTAAAGAAGGTTAAAGCTATAGTAAGTTAGTAAGAACTAGAGAACGTTATATAGTTAAAATCGTTCCTAGGGTTTTATAGCTACTATAAGAGGTTTATGGTATAATAGTTAAAGAGTATTAAGCCATTTATAAGGTTAACAAAGAAAGAGGAACCGTAGGTATAGGGAAATAAGCAAAAGAAACTGTTTATAGAACTTAAGGAGTTGTTTACCTAGGAACTAATCCTTAAGATCTACTAACCGAAGCTAGGGGCGGTTGTTAAGATAGATATATTAAACTTTGCACTAGGAGTATATTTACTATAGAAGTATTAGGATGCATGGCATCTAGTAGCGTATTATAGTCGGAAGATAATACTACCAGAACTAAACTATGATATCTATAATAAGGAGTTGTTAGGTATAGTTACAGCGTTAAAGGAATAGAGGGTATTCTTACAAGGTATAGAGAAACTATTTATGGTTAAAACAGACTATAAGAACCTTATAGGATTCTTAATAACAAAGGAACTTAACTAAAAACAGGTTAGATAGGCGGAAATGCTTACAGAATACTATTTTGAAATTTAGTATACTAAGGGTACAGATAATACACGAGTAGATACTCTAAGCAGAAAAGCTAAACTATAGAATAACAAAAAGCCATTAGGGGCTTTATTACGAAGGGATTAAGACGGATTAATTAGGTATAATTATCCTAAAATAGTAGCAACTAGAGAAAGCTAGATCTATAAATTACTAGAGAGTAATTAAATATAGAAGATCTAAGAGGTATAAGTAAAGGATCTAGATATAGAACAGTATAAAAATAGAGAAGTAACCTATGTTCCAAGGTCTATTGTAAAAAAGTTTATTAAGTTATTCTATAAGGGACTAACTTAAAGATATAATAGAGCTATAGGCTTAGTGTTAAGACTTTAAAAGGAGTATATTGTTTAAGAAATCTGAGAACTAGTAAGATAAGTTATAAGAGAATGTCTAGATTACTAAAGAAATAAACTAATAAGGCATAAGCTATACGGAGGGCTACAACCTATTAAGATACTAGAAAGACCGTAGGAAGTTATATTATAGGACTTTATTATTAAGCTACTAAAGTTAAAAGATCCTATTATAGGACAAGATTATAATACAATTTTAGTAATAGTAGATAAGCTTATAAAGTAGGGATACTTTATAGTATATATAGAAGAAATATTGGCAGAGGATGTTGCTAGAGTCTATATTAAGGAAGTGTTTGTAAGACACGGAGCACTAAATAAGATTATATTAGACAGAGATCTAAGATTTATAGCAGCATTCTAGGAGGTATTCTTGGCGAAATAAGGAGTTCGCGTAGTAACCTTAACAGCGTATTATCCGCAGACGGACAAATAGATAGAAAAACTAAACTAGACACTAGAATAGTATCTAAGGCACTATATTAATTATGCACAAAACAATTAGGTATTGTTATTACCAGTTATATAGTTTATATATAATACAACACTATAAGAAGGAACGGGAACGTTACCATTTAAGGCAAATTATAGGTATAAGCCAAGATTATTATTATCGCTATATTAAGTAAAGAAGACGAGTAGTACAGCTAAAGAAAGAATAGAGACTTTAATAAATCTTTATATAGACCTTAAGGAAATAACTAAACTAGTATAAGAGCGAATGAAAAGGTACTATAATGCTAAGAGATCTAAGGGACCAGATCTTAAGGAGGGAGATAAAGTATAGCTACTATACAAAAATTTTAAAAGTCGATAACTAAGCAAGAAGTTAGACTATGTTAGACTAGGACCTTTTAAAATTATATAAAGAATTTTATTGGTTATATATAAGTTAAACCTACCAGCCAAAATGAGAATCTACCCTGTATAGTATATCGCAATGCTAGAGCTAGTATATGGGAACGTTAAGCTACTAGTTTATAAGGCAGATATATATAGAGGGCAAGAAAAAGACAAATAACAAGTTACAAAGATTATTAGTTATAAGGATGTAAATAATAAAACATAGTATAAAGTAAAGTAAATAGGCTACAGTGAGACTACCTAGAAACCACTAAATAACCTAAAGAACGCTATAGGAAAGGTATAGGAGTATTAGAAGAAAGCAGGTTAGGGAGTATTAAAAAAGGATCACCAAAGGACGAGTTACCTAAGGGGAACTTAGGAGGAGCAACTACTATATTACTTATAGTTGTTTCCTTCTCTAGAGACTCTACTTTCTTATTACCTAACTTAGCAAGACCCTACTTAACCAGCTTCTATTTCTTAGAACGGACCTTTTTATAAACCTTCTTAAGACGGAGTAATTAAGCAGATGCTGCAATCTAAGCGTCTAAGGCTTTCTGCTCCACGTCCCAAGAACGCTTAAACTTAGCTAGGGCCTGCGCTAAGTTACCGTTAAGTTTCGCAGCGGCAGATTAAATACAAGACCTTATAATAAGTTACTTAGGGAACTAAAAGACTGTTAAGAGTTATAGGACGCGTATACTTAGTATTAGAAGTAGAGCGAATGTTACAGGACGATTAAATATTTGCTTTAGTGCACTCTAAACATAAAGAGGGTTATTAAGATAAAGGACTCGCTAGCGCAATATAAACTAACCCCTCTTTTGCATAACGAGAACATGGAGACGGCATTACTTCACCTAATAATAGTATGGCAGCAATAGTATAAGCACAATATTGCGTGTATAAAGAAGAAGATGCTTTAGGTATAATAAGTAAAGATATTAACTAGGTTAATTAAACGGACATTATACCTCTAATAGACAACTTAGAGATGCTAGGAATCTTTAAGGACGAAGATAAAAAGGAGGGAGATGGTATTATAGACAGCTTAAGTACAATATTATAACTACTTAGGGAAGAGTTAGAAGAAGCTAGTTAGTTAATATAGGCATAGTCTAGAATAGAACCGGTGGAACTATATAACAAGGAGTAGTAACCAAGGTTACGTAGTGTGCTACGTATTAAACGCGAGAAACGGGAGGAACTTACGTACCTTATGTATAATACGTACCTCACATACAAGAGAGGATTTCTTAGGCGTATGGTTATGTATTTAAAGGACCTCAGTCCCTACCGTAGATAGTTCTCTCCTTGTAGTAAATCTCAGAATATAATTAGAGTTAATCTATTGAGCAACCACTCCACCAGTTATTATTACGTTATTGACCTATTTATATCTATATACCCAGCCCAATAACAGGACCTACCGTAGTTCTTACTACTAGGTACCGTTACATTTATCTAACGTTATAGCGTAGTATAAAATTACCCCTTTAAGTCCGCTTTGTGTCTAGGGTATCTATACTTCTTCTAATTGTCCTTATAATTATTCTTAGTAGTCTTAATATGCTTATTTTAATTATATCTCCAACTCCTTTGTTTTTTGTAAGGTCTTATATAGTAACCGCTTTAATAACCCCCTAGCGGTAATCGTTTCTAAGGGTTTTAAAAAGTTAGACGGATTAGCTATAGCTTCTTAATCTACTCCTTTATAAGTAGAGGGGATGCGCTCCTTTGGGGAGACTCTGCCAGCCTCTTATAGTAAGGGTATTATTTTAGAGGGTAAGGAGGTATAGCCCGTCATCATTAATTAATAGCCGTACGTTCCTTCTATAAAGAATTATAAGCGATTAGAATTATAAGAGGCCAGTTTAACTAGAACGTATAATTATCTAATTAATAATATAGAATAAGAGTTATAGATAAGTAGAAGGTAAGTTAAAGGTAGAATAAGCTTTATATATTAAAGGACAAATGCTTTCTAACCTCTTCTATTTAGAGACTAATTACTAGTTCTTCTCTAGAGGAGAACTAGCTTCCTATATAATCCTTCTAAGACACTAGTAAAACCCTTTACCCCTTATCTATCTGACTATATCTCCTCTGGGATATTAGTGGGATATTAGTAAAACCTTCCTCTATCTTATCTAATATGTACCCTTTAAGAGCGCCCGTTATAGAAGGACATAAAACTCCAGCCACTTAACCATCCAAAATAATAAGTTTTGTACAATAATTAATATAATAAGGGCTTTATTAATAACTTCCTTATTTAGGACCGCTCATAGCACTTCTAAATCTAGCTCTTCTATCTTATTTTAAGACGACGCTTTAAGGTAAAGATCTTTTAATTAATCCTATATTGCTTCTTTTATATAACTAGTTTTAGGCTTAACTATAATACTATGCTTTAACGCCAGGTGGTTTCGGAAGTTAGAAGTTAACTGTGCAGCGTATAACTCTGTATAGTATTTACAATAGAGTAAAAGACAGGCCTTTTTATTTCGTACCGGCTTACTATTACTTAGTAGACGGGTATGCTCCTATATCAAAAGAGCCAAGCGACCTCTTATTTTTGATTTAGAAGTATTAATAGAGTTAAAAGCTTCTGATTCCACCTCTAAAGCCATATTTTATACGATAATAAAGAAGAAGGCGGCGACTGAAAATTTATTTGGGGTATGCCAAGACTTATCGCGATAAAACGTAATGGATATCCTTATCGCGATAAGATTTATCCAAAACCAGCCTGATCTACACGTTAATTAAGCCCCTTAACGCCGCGTATGCTTCGTAGATTAACTACTTCCTTACCTCTCTCAATTAACGACGACACTGAATTCGGCGATTAAAAGAATTATATATTACGACAGCCTCCTATAAGCTCTATATGCGAATAAGTCTTTAGTTAAGCCAAAAAGATTATTACCAATAAGGGTAATTAACTGTTGGCCAACACTATTAAAGCGGATTAGTGCCATAAATGGTAGCTAATCAAAGGCCTTTTATTAAGTAGTTTGATCGACTGCATTAACACTAACGGAGCGTTAACTATACCCTGGTTAACGAGCTTAAACGTTAATCTTACTGGCTATAAGCCGAATACGGAGGCAAGAAAGCCTGCTTGATAAGCTACACTTACTAAAGCTTTATATTTAATTAAAATCTAACACCAAAATAGAGCCTCCGGAGCCCTTATTACCTACTGCCTTCCTGCCTTTTTTGGGCCTCTGCGGGCGCATAGAACGATTTTAGCTACATTTAAACACTATATTGGGTAAATTAGGGTAGATTTTCAATCAATATTTATATACACAGAGGTGCTGCCAAAAATCTGGAATAAAACACCATCAAATCTATACCAATTGCCTAATTAGGAAAGCGAGCTAACAGCGGAACAGTCAGCGTACCTTATTTTAATACAGCGGGCAGCAAGCGATCTGGTTGGCCGCAGTCAGTCAGCTATAGGGCCTCAAAGCGAGCTGGAGACTGACACACTGATTGCTTAAAAAGGCTGCGCGGAGCTAAAATATTACCGAACGCCTAGCGCCGGGCCGAACATCACATTCAGACCGCCATGTCGAATATGACGCTCTGATAAACAAATAGATTCAGAGTCTGAATTGTGAGTATCGTGGTATTATCCGACTAAACTTTATGTACGGCCTTAGTATCCCAACAAGGCCAGATATACCTCGGTATTTGTAACTTAGCTCTATCCTCCATAGTTTCATTCACTCATTACACGGTTATATTACATCGATGCCATATCTCTTCTCTCCACTGTCCCATTCCCACCACCTCAGTTGCAACCGTCCACTACTCCGGCCGCGACCAGTCAACAATCTTTCTCGCTCGGTGGTGTTCCCTCTTTCCCCGTCCCCATCGGGAGCTATATCATTGACGAGATGACTCCCCGCGAGCAAGCTCATGCTCCCTGCGATCGAGCAGGGGTTGTGATGAAGAAGACGGCGCATTCTTCGTATGCTACCGTAGCTGATGAGCGAACACACCACCATCGCCCCTAGCACCGCCTGCAGCATAATCTTGCTGGTGTTTTGCTGCACCAAACGGAGGCGGTTCGGATCATCGACGCGGGCTTGCAGTGTACCCGCCGGTGCGGCTTGATGGCGGCTGTTGCCGTCGCCATGTGCGCTCGCAGCTCCGGGAACCCGCGCAGCATCGCTAATCACTTGGACCATGAATTTCCGGTACACGTGCTGGACGGCGTCATAGAGCTGTTTCTCGTTCCCCGGTCCTACGAGCTCGTCGCCTGGAATGCCTTCCGTGCCGTGTAAGACGGTATCCATGAAGGAGTCAGCGCTTCCAGAGTCGGTCGGCGTCGATTCAAGCCGGAATCCAAAGAGATTGTCCAGATCATACTGTGTCCTGGATACAATCTGAGCCGTTTGCTCCTGGAGTAAAGGAGGTTGCGTCGTGTTCAGCTCCAGGCCCGGAAGACTGAACGTCAACGTTGCCAGGACCGACTCTTGGTATTGGCTGCAGAGAAGCACCGTCGTATTGTAGTTGCTCGTTTGTCCACTTACGTACCGGCCAAACTGAAACGCGAGGCCTGGACAGTCCGGGCCGCTAACCAATTGATAGGAAAGGTCACTGGAACCGTTTTGAGTCTCAGGGACCGACAATTGGCCGCCGAACGTGTATCCTTGGGATGGAACGGGCATGTTCGGGTAGGTCAGCACGAACAGTTGAGTCGAGTCGTGGTAGCTAGCGCTCGAGTTTTTGCACTGTTCTGGAAGATCCGTCACGACGGTCACGTTAGCATACCACCCCAGCAACTGTTCCTCTCCTTCTCCGGCTATATCTTCAGAAAGCTTGTCGGTCACATTGACGGAAACTGAACCCTTGGGAACGACCGAGCAGTTGAGAGATGGCCGTATGATGGGCATGTCGACTTCAATTTGCGATGATCCGTATAATTGGACAAGCGTTTGCGCATCCAAACCCAAATTAAATAAATTGTATGCGATCTCGTTATATGTACCGTTCGGAAACGATGAATTGTGATGCTCGACCAGGGTGAACATGGTCCCACCGGAAAGATCGCCTCTCTCGTTCCAGGAAAGGTTAAAGTGGTCAGCTGTTGTCGCAGTGGTTAGGTGAAGATTTGGCACCGTATCAACGGTGTAGAGGCCCGAAACGATGATCGTCAGGGTACTCCCTAGGATGGCGGAAACCATCGCCGTCGCCACGCTGAACTGTTTTCGGAGCAGTGACTTGTACAGTGCGACCGGGGCTAGACTCCCCAAAGCAGTGAATTGGGCTTGCTGAAACGTAGCTGCCCCGGTCATCATGGTGTGGTATGGAGAAAAAATAATAAAGTTGAACTTCGCGGAGCTGGAGCACGCGGCAAGTGTCAGCATGATCGCCGCGGAGAGGTACGATGAAATCTGCTGTGCCGCCGAGCGTGAGATCCATACATCTCCTAGCCCATCGTTGGCGTCGGACAGCCTCTGTAGGATTTCAAGAATCACAATGAGCGTGACGGGGACAGCCACCGTCAGCACAGCGAATAGATATCTAACCGCCATAGGACGCCAAAAGACTGGCTCCGACGAAAGGTCCACGTCGCTAGCCTCCTTGTCGCCGGTCACTTCGACACGAATGGCGTGCTCCGCCTCAGCAGTTGAAAAGAGACTGTTGAGACGGCTTTTGAGTTGATCGTTAGAAGCATGGCCTAGTCCTTGTAACAAATGGCGAAAGTTGCTGCTCTGGCGAAGGATCGAAATCTGGAAAGCGAGATCGTCCGGCAGATCTGGAGTCCCGCGAGAGGAGATGGAAAGGATGATGATCAGTAACGCTGCCATACTAAGAAGGGTGCATATAGCCACGAAGGAAAATTGTGAAACATGGAGACGTGTCGATGTCCAGGAATAGGTACCGGTTGTTGTTGAATCGTTGCCGAGTGGTACCGCAGCGCCGACCCATTGACCGGCCAGACCTTGGAACACGCGTTCTCCCAGATCGGACATGAGCGATGCATTGAATAGATCTGTGGGATCCGACACCGACCCGACTAGCAGCATCAAGTTAAAGTAGTCATTTATGGTGGGGGTTCCACTTGCGTTGGCCGAATTGAGGCTCGCTTGCGGGAGATACGAATCAGCGGCAGCGGCCATCGAGGTCACGTCGCTCATGAGATGGTCCGGAGTAAAGCCAGGGAGCTGTTGCCCGGTCTGAGTTAGTGGGCTGGAGAGCTGCGTGTAGTCGAAGCCATTGCGTTGTGCCGGATCGATGGTCAGCTTCGCTTGCTCAATACTATACCGGGCACGGCAAAGCATCGCCGTGTTCTTGCCGTATGTTTGAGTGCCGTTCGGAGAGTTCTGAACTTCCATAAGAAGAATCAGCAGCGTATTAGCGGCGTCGGGACCTCCACCGTAATTAGGGCAGTTGACGCCAGACGCTTCAGCGATTAGTTGTCTAGGGTCGCACTTGGTGGCGGCGGAATCGCAAGAATCAAGAGCGGTCAGCGACGTCAGAGATGTCGTGCAACTATTGGACTCGAAGGTGAATAGTATCGATGTAGTAGTAATCATGTGAATGCCGTCATCGGTTCCGTTGCTTGTCTCGGTCTGATGGGTTTCTGTTGCCGACTCGCAATCGAGTGAGGGGAAGAAACCAAGCACATCCGCCGTGATGATCGCCTTTTCGGGGATATCGCCCGCAGGTACAGCAATTTGATATGCTGCAGTGGCAGTTGTTCGAAGGGGTGGGACGAGTCCTTTAGCGACCATGCCATAGTAAGCAACAACCAAGTCGTCGGAATTGATGGCCTCAATCGTGCGGTTGACATCATTATCGAGCGCTAGGCTAATGCCAGGTTGGGTGAAGGACGTGTCCTGGGCAAGCATCAATGCAGTGGAGAACAGCACCACAACTTGCAGCATGAAGAGTACCATCAGTCCAAGGGAGACGCGCCAGTGGTTGTTTCGCAGAGATTTGACGAAAGTTATGGGCCAGATGGGACTTAGATAGTCCAGGAGCACGGTCTTGCTGGCCGGGCTCGGCTGGCTCTGCATCTGAAGCCACGGAGCCTCGAGCTTCAATCGGTAATCGAATTGACGCCACAGGGCGATGACAATCGCCAGGACCGCCGTTGGTCCGTACTTCCACGTATAGGGGCTTGTCGATGAATTGATTTCGAATCCATCGTAGGCGTTTGCGAAGTGATCGACGACGATAAGAGCGATCAACAGGGCCAGCAGAAGGGCTGCGAACGCCGCGAAGCTCACCAGATGAAGCCATGACCAGCGTCGAGAACCTACGCCCCCACCTGTGGTCCGGGTCGAGTGAGGATTTCTCCACTGGTGCAACAGTTGTGAACAGGGACTTCGAACCGTTTGAAGGGTTGTGAAAGCCGGTGTATCTGCCTCGCGGATCTTTCGCATACTTTGATCGCGCAAAGCCCGAGGAAATGGGGTGAGGATTTCGGCCATCGTTGTCGCTACCCTCGTTGTCGTTATCCTCGGTGCAGAAGTGTTCGTACCCTTCGCCAACCTGTCTTATTTCATCGCTCAGGATTGAGTCGCTTCTGGTTGGGCCGGCCACAGGCTTGCCGGGGATCGAGAAACGGGTGTGGGGTGGTTCCATGTCGAAGTCGGGATGGAGGGCTTCTCGCGATGCAAGGGCTTTTCAAAGAGCTCACAATCTAGTAGAAGTCGACATCATGGCTGTGTAGATAGTGCTGCATGAGCACAGAGAGACATCAAAAGCCTCTTTTCCATCGCTTCCGAAATCTTCACAAGGCAACATCTAGGGCAGTTGAACTGCGGTTCAAGACGCTAGGTGACCGAGCCCCCACCATCTGCAGACGACACGGAATGCAGCAGCTGTGGCGTCCAATGCCTTTCTGCCATTTCCGCGAGGCGCCTTCGAGTCGTTTCATCAGGTTCAGCTGGGCGCCATCCAGCTTTGAGAGGCTGCACCCGCCGGAACGGGCCGCCACTCGGCAGCGAGCGCAGGTGTCCCCAGGCCTGCTCACCTGCTGTGCACCCTTTTCAGAGTACACCCAACACTCCTCACCCGAGGCTTGGCAGGCAGTGCATCGCTCACCACCCACCAACTCCACCCCCAACTCCGTCTCCATTATCCGGCCGATATGGCCCCAGTCTCTCTGCTTATTCGGCCCCATGGCCGCCAACCCCACTGCCAACTGCAACCACCATTTGCCTTGGGCGGTAGGGGCGTACGCGGCAGTCGCCTTACCGTGGGGGGCCCAAGCCCACGGCAGGCGGATGGGGTCGGCGCGCTAGGCGAGGGCAAACCCGGCGGCAGTGAGGGCCAGTAGCGGGAGGGCCGGCAATGGGGGGAGGGCCGGGGCGGGAGCGAGGGCCGGGGCGAGAGCAGGAGCAGGAGCAGGAGCAGGAGCAGGAGCCGGGGCCAGTAATAGTAATGGTGGTGGTGGTCTATAAATATATATAAGCTAAGTATATACTATGCAGTTATTAATACTTACGGCTCCTCTCCTAACTCCCCACCGCCAAACCATTCATCCTCATTATCGTCGTCGTTGTCAGCGGCGGCGGCGGCAGCACTGGCGGTGGTGCTGCTGTTGCTATTGCTGCTACTACTGCTATTAGGAGGGGAGGGCAGCGGCGAGGGCGGGGGCAAGGGCAAGGGTGAGGGCGCCTATTAAAACCAGTTAGTTATATCTCACAGTTAATAGTTAGAGTTTTAATACTAACCACGTCTTAACCCAAATTCTGCTAGACCGAAGCTAGTAATAACAAAGGAGGGCCGTAGCCTATAGTATTTTTTCCTTATTAAGGAGGATGTTGGGGGGATGCGTACGCACCTAGAGAGTAGGAGGAGACATTTTAAAAGCTTTAATGGGAGATGGTTAATAGGTGTACAGTCCTTTGCGAAATATCGTGAACTCGCTTAGAGCCGAACGTCGCGTATCTCCCACCCCATCAAAACGATATACCCCCTATAACTTTACTAATATAGCTTTATATTTTATAAATAGGGCCTTATTTTATAGCTTTATTCTATAGCTATAAAATAGGACTTTATTTTTAAAATATAAAGCTATATTAGTGAAGCTATAGGGGGCGTCGTAGTAGAGCTGTTGAAACTCGAATTGAGGCTCTGCGCTAACTAATTTAGAAGTTCGGGCCGGCTCGGCACGCGGACGGCTCGTGCACGATTTTCCTCACCAAAATCTGCCCAAATACACCTTTTTCTACCACCTATAACTTAATAACTTTTTAGTAGAATTTTATATAATTTAAATATGGCTTATCATATACTAAAACTACAATTTTATGATAAAAAAAAATAATAAAGACTAATTAGCTTATGTATATAACTGGCTCGTATATAGTACGAAATTATACCAAAATATAAGCATTTTTAAATACCTATAATTTAATGACTATAATAGCGATTAATCCAAAAATTAAAATATGGCTTATTATATAGTAACTTAAACATTTGATAATATAAAAATATAATATTAAATATAATGATAAGCAATATTATATTTTTAATAACTAATTATAGTTATAGTAAAAGATATTTTGAGTTTAAATTATACTACTAAAGCTTTGTTTATAATATAAATATATAAATATATATTTTATTTTATTTTATTTTATTAGATATTAATATAATTTATATAATAATAATAATAACTCTTTGATTAACGTCTGATACCGATCCTACTAGCCCACACAGACTACTCCGTCACAGGGGGAAAACTTATAGTTTACATAAAGAAAACCCTGCAGTTGGGTTAGGGGAGGAAAAACCCTATAAGCCACCTTAGTAGGATAAAAAACCCCAGCTTGCCATATCCGTCCGTAGCAGCGGCTCTGCGGGCCTACGGCTACGTCCTATCCTCCTTAGATATTCGAACTCCTTAGGAACCACTGCTTCCTTCTCTAGCTTATCCAAGCTGAGGTTTACTATGTCCCAGCTAGGCCTTGCCAATTGGCTGCCGTGTTTTATTGTCTTATTATCTCCCATATCTTGGCCATCCCCTGTGTGCTATCTCTTGTTGACCATTACCATATACGCCATGCCTCCCCCCCCCTAGGGCCTATTAAAGGCGTAAGGGGGATTTATCTATTAACTACTGTAATACCAAAGCAAGCGGGATATATTGTGTGCTTTGGGTATCTTTTATGCCTAGGCCCCAGCTAGGCCCTTTCTAAGGGTCACTACTCCATTAAAAGGAGATAAGGAAAACTGTAGGTCGCAATCCAGGCTGCTAGGTATTTGGTAGTTGACGGCGAGTGACCGTATGCTCCGCGGGCGATCGCCCTGGGGGTTAGAAGGGGCCGTATATTTGCTCGTTCGTTTGCTCGCTCGCATTTGCTTGTTTATTAATATAAGGTCATTAATGCTTTCTATTAGGGGTCGGGGGATGCTATTAAATGCTATTATCCACGTTGGATTGTACAGGTGCCCTAAATAGGAGAACAGTGGTAGTTGTCATACTATAAAGGGCCAACAGTAGTGGTTTTTAAGATCTCACCATCCGAAATTTTTTTTACCACCGCCCTTAACGCCCACAACCACCACCAGGTCCTGTCCGCACGCTATACAACGTCTCTGCGTTGGCTCTAGATCTGAACTTTAAAGACCCAGGTTCATAGCCGTCACCACATACAGGTGCAGAGTCCGATTTCGACGGCCATATAATTTATATAAAAATGCGATATTTAAACTATATAAATATAAATATAAATATAATAGTTATATATTTATACATAATATAGCTATATAATGCGCCTATTAATAATTTTAATTTTAATTTTAATTTATACCAAAAATATACTTTTTTAACCTTATTTTTAATATAGATGTTTTAATATATTTTAAATTCTTTTTATATAAAATTATAATAATAGCATTTTCACAGGTGAAACACCGGTGACTCGCCTGAGGGTCGACAGCGACATGACAACAGAGGAAATGGCTAGAACCATTGGCCGCCTTTTAAACAATACAGCACCAGGACCAGATGGGATTCCAAATAAGGCCTTAAAAACCTATGGACCACTTATAGCACCCTGGCTTGCAGATGTAGCTAGAGCATGCTTTGCCATAGGCTACTACCCGCGACTCAGAAGATCTATAACGACGGTTATTCTATGGAAAGAAGGTAAAGCAAATTACTTAATCCCAGGAAGCTACCGCCCTATCGCCCTAGAAAACACCCTTAGCAAGATCTTAGAAAAGGTAATAGCGGACCATATAGCAGACACGGCTGAGAAATACGCCCTACTACCACAAAGCCAAATAGGGGCAAGAAAGAACCGCTTAACGCTATTAGCACTTACGCTACTCGCTGCCACCATTAAATCTGCATGGGCGATGCGAAGGGACTTTGTAGTATTAATGCTTAGCCTAGATATTAGTGGTGCCTATAATAATATACCCCACGAGCGCCTCCTATATATCCTTAGGGCAAAGGGCTTCCCAGAATGGATTATATAATTTATTTAAGGGTTTACAGGCTAGAAAGAAATATTATTAGTCTTTAGCGAATACCAAAGCCCCCCTATTATAGTTACAACAGGAATACCCCAAGAATTACCCCTCTCGCCTATACTCTTCCTTTTCTTTATAAGCAACCTACTAGACTCCTTTAAGGGAGGGGCAACCTAGGGGATAGGCTTCATTAACAACACAAACCTAATTATATATAGGCCAACAGCCGCAGAGAACTGTAGAACACTAGAGAAAGCCTATAACACCTATATAAAATGGGCAAGACAATATAGAGTCCAATTCTTACCAAAGAAATACTAGCTAATCTATTTTATAAGAAAACGCAACCAATCTGCAGATCTCCAGTATGCAATTTATATTTAAGGCTTTAGGGGTTAACCAGTTCAGGGCCTAAGGGTATTAGGAGTATAGGTAGATAGCAAGCTCTAGTAAAGCGTATATATAGCGCAAGCAGCCTATAAGGGCCAAGTACAGTATATTATATTATCTAGGATCGTTAATTCCATATAGGGTCTATACTTCTAGAGGTTACGCCTACTATATATAGCAGTTGTCTGGCCTACTATAATATATAGATCTAGTATCTGGGCTATTAGTAAAACTAAAAAGGGCCCCCCTAAATCACTCCTTAAACCACTCTAAAAGGTCCAGATAGTATGCCTCTAGAGTATAACAGGCGGGTATAAGCGAACGGCCACAGCACTCCTTAAGAAGGAAGCCAATATCCCCCCCCTATAACTACATATTGAAGCCGCCGTAATGCAAAGGGCGCAAAACGAACGTAACTCTAACATTATAAAGTATATTAAGACACGCCTAAATAAACTATAGAGGGACCCTAGGGTGCCTTATAGGAGAATAATCTAACAACCCCAAAGTAGGGAAGATATACTAAAGAAACAGGTAAAGAAAGTAGAAGAAAAATAGTGTAGTATTAAGGCCTAGGCCTATATAGAGGAGAAAGGAAAACGCGTAAGAGGCCAGTAAAGATAATAGCAAGAAAGAGAAAGGAGCTAAAGTAGAGTATAAAAGAACACTAGGAAACTATTAACCGTAATATAATACTGGTTAGACCAGCGCTAGAGAGGCATATAGGAGTTAAAGATACAGAGGCTAACTTAGGCAAGAGTAACCCAAGCCATAGCATAGTTAATGCTATAGGGGGTAAATACTTAAGGGCTCCAAGAAGGCCTAACAAAGGTAGAAAATATAATAGCAACACTCCTAAGAACAGGAATAATAGGATTAAAAGATTAGCTCTACTAGATAGGTGTCCTAGTAGGTAGCCTAAGATATAAATATAGCTAGCTAAGATAGACACTAAAATATATAATACTATTATGCCCCTTATGCACCAACTAAGAAGTAATGCTCTTAGTAGCTAGTATAGAGAACTATAATACACTACTCTTAATATAAAAAGGTCTTAAGGCGGTTACCCAGTGGCTTATTAGCCAAAATATACTAAACCAGTTCCGGGTTGCAAGGGAAATAGTAATAAAAGGCAATAGGGCGGGTATTAGGCGCCCCCTAATAACTCTACAGTAGTAGAGTAAAGTTTGCGATACTAGCGCGTCCGTAGGCTTGTTACGGCAGCAGTGGTTCCCAAGGAGGTCAAAAAGTAAGGTAGTAGAGCACCATAGGTAACTCGCAGGCGCCTCATAGGCGCCTCGCAGGCGAGTCCCAAAAGGCGGGGAGATGGATTACGGGGTTTTCTCAAATAGAGTTTTCTCCCCATATATATATAAGGAGTAGTCCGCGTGGGCCCAATAGGGATCCAAATCGGACGTTAAGCAATGAATAATAATAATAATAATAATAGCATTTAATAACCCGTTTTTTTATTTTTATAAAATTCCATTAAAAGGTTATTAAGTTATAAGTGGTAGAAAAAGGTGTATTTGGGTAGATTTAGGTAGATTTTGGTAAGGAAAACCGTGCACGATAGACCTGCGGAGGATAGGCCGGATAGCCCTCTCAGATAATAGACCTATCAGCTGATAGTATCCGGAGACTATCCGGATAGTCTCCGGATAGTCTTGGCAAAAACCCCTAATATGCTTACACTTGTAATGCACCCCCCAATATTAAATAAATGATTTTTCTATTGGTATAGATTTATAGAGCTTGTAAAGCGCTTTAAAATGGTACCACTTTCATCTAAATATCCTAAGGATAAGTAATATTATATAGATATATAGCTTACCTGCACGGGGCTCTACCAAAGCTCAGCAAAAGCTCTGCACGAAGCTCTGCGTACTCTGCACCAAGCTCTACACCAAGCTCTGCGTACGGAGACTCTGCGCAAAGCTCAGCGGAGGCTCTTCATAAAGCTCTGCACGAAGCTCTACACGAAGCTCTACACGAAGCTCTACACGAAGCTCTGCACGAAGCTCTACACGAAGCTCTGCACAAAGCTTTTATATAGAGCCTCCGTAGTAGAGCCGTCGTACGCAGAGCCGTCGTGCAGAGCCTCCGTATACAGAGCTTCATGCAGAGCTTCGTGCAGAGCTTCGTGCAGAGCTTCATGCAGAGCTTCGTGCAGAGCTTCGTGCAGAGCTTCGTGCAGAGCTTCGTGCAGAGCTTCGTGCAGAGCCTTAGCAAATACCTTTAGCTTTCCTACTAATTAGATATCTCCTTTCTACATTTTTATTTATACTTCTCTTTATATAAAATACTATAAAATAAAATAAAAATAGTAAAAAAGAGAGAAGACTTAGTAGTTTAAATTTAGTAACTTTTATCTATTCCTTATCCTCTAGTTCCATGATTCAATCCTTACCCTCTAGTACTCCTGCTGCCGCCGCTATAGGCTAAGAATTTTTATTGTACGCTAAATATCAGGCCCTATAATCCCGCTACTTATAATTTCCATAGCATCCACTATAGAACCCTGGGAGACTCCAATACTTAGTGTCACGGCACTGACCTGTCGCATATTGTTTTATACTGTCTCGTACTATTTCCTACGGTTGGCTGGCCCACCACTAGCGCCTTGGCGCCTGGCCCTACTACTTGTATACAATACCCCTTTCGCCTCTTCTCCTCTTTATACCACAACGTAGTTATTTAGTCTACTTTATTACAGCACCGTAACAGTTTATAGTATCTCCTTTTGCGCCCCATCGCGATCTTTGCCCTCCTAGTCTACCGCCTCCGTCTACAGTCTCCGTTTTTCCCAGTATAATCGCAACCCGGCGCGACCAACAACACTATACTATAGTCTTAGCATAGCCTCAGCACAGTCTCAGTATAGTCCCAGACAGTCTTAATAATCTTAGTATCACAGTCAGCCTTACAAGATTTCAATTGCCCTACCTAGATTTCTTAAAATGGGCGACCAAAACACAAATAATATCCTATTAATAAACACACGCGAAGCGCTTGCCTGCCTCTTTAATACCCCCTATACCTATATTGCCTAGGCAATTAGGAGTGGTCCAGAGTACCCTAAGGACCTTAATATGGCAGGAACCTTCTAGCACCTCTCTATATATACAACCTTTTTAACTAGCGTTGAGAGCGGTCTCCAAGACGTCTATAATAAAGGTCAAACTATAATATCCTAACTTAAAAAAGCTCAGCATAGAATTAACTCTCTTAAGATACTTAAACTGCGTGTTAAACAATATAAATAGCAAGCTTTTGCATATATTAAGACTATATAAAGCCTAAGCTTTTAGATCGCTATACTTACCTAGGCTATTGCCGATAAGAATACAAACCCTATAACTAGCTCCCCTCTTTTAGCTAAGCCCTATAGAAAAAAGCGTAAAGCAAAAGATCTAACCCTATTTAACGGCAAGGGATCACCAATTAAAAAGTAAGAAAAATTTAAAATATAGAAAATAAAGATCTAAGGCGTTTTCCAGAGGGATATAAAGTGCTTTAAGACCCTAATAGACGAAGTCCTCTATATATCAGACATGCTGATAGATAAGGCCTATAACTATATTAAATATGGCCTTAATATGCTATGTATATACCTAAATAACCTAAGTAAATAGACCTTTTCTAACTGAGAGTCTATGTTTATATATATAAGAAGACACTATAAGACTATAGATATAACCTAAGCGGCTAAAAATAAGTTGGATACTTTATGTTAAGGCGAGCGTAACTACTAGTCCTGGAAAGCAGAGCTTAATAAGTTAATAATTAAAGCAAACAAGACTAAGGAATAAAAGGTGGATTTACTTAGGAAGAATACTTCCCCTAAAATAAAGGACCTAGCCCTTACCATCAGCCGTAAGATTAATAATGCCAACTATAAGGGCTGGAGCGAGTAAATAGACGTATTTACTTATAACCTATAGAACTATGCCTATTATACTAAGCTAAATGCTACTAAGCTAAATATTGCTAGTGGATATTGACCTGTATTACCTAACAATAATACCTTAGTACTGGCACTATAGAATAAACCAATAGACCTTAACGCCGTTAAATTTGGCAGTAGTAGTAGTAGCCTCCCTAATAACGTCTAAAGACATTATATGGATAACAGACTCTGTATGGCATATGGTTAACCTAGCTATTAGAAAGATGCTTATAACCCTAAAATAAACCTAAATCCCCTCCTAATACCACCACGCCAACCCCCTTCTAGCCGTGGTGGATTTTTTAGTAGAGGGGATAGTAACTAAAACAATAACCGCGGATAGGGATGTGGGTTTAGATACAGAGACCTACCCCTATAATTCCCTTCCCTAATATAGCCCTAGCTAATGGTCCCGTATATAAACTACAGATAAGCGCTCTATATTGCTACTAATTATAAGACCAGCCATGTCCTTAGTAAAGTACCCCCTAGCATATATACACCATTAGAGACCGATATGTTAGGATATATTAACTAAGACTATAGCCACTAGCTAAGCCCTATAATCCAGTTATTAAAAAACTAACCCTTAGACTAAGTCGCCTCTAAGGGTTAAAACTATACGGGGAGGAGGATAAAAGGATTAGATTTATACTACTAGATTAGTTAAACCTTATTCTAAGCTAGCTGCTACTTAACCTTAGAACAGCAAATAATAATAGAAATGCCATTTTTATTTAGACCTATCTCTCCTTATTACACAACCCACTCCTAAAAGCTTTTATTAAAATAGTAAGCCTTATTAATAGTGGTAGTATAGCACTAGCGTTTATAGACGAAGACTCGCTTATAAAAAAGTATAATATTATAATAAAAAGACTCCTAGTCCTAAAACCACTCCGCCTTGCTAATAGACTCCCATCTAGCTTTATTACCTATTACTTTATAGTAAAAATAATAATCGGCTACTATATAGAATCTATGCTTTTCAATATTATAAAGTTATTACCCTTAATACTAGTAATTCTTAGAATGCCCTAGCTTAAAAAGCATAACTTAAAACTAGACTTCCCCGTTTTAGAGCTTAAATTTAACTCTAATTACTACGCCTATAACTGTCTTCTATAGCATATCCCTAACTATAACCAAGTAGCACTATATAGACGCATTATATAGCTAACGCTTAGATACTATTAGCCGATAGTAAAAGAGGTGCCTAATACCAGTAAGCTAATATATGCAGTAAATAAAGCGGAGATTCTGGAAGACTAGACTACCGCCCTATCTCTAAAAAAATAAACACCGCCAGAACTATAAGTCCCCTATATATACCCGCTTAACCTAGAACAGCCAATAAAACACCTAACTTTAAGTTATCTGCCATATGTATATATAACCGCACATATAATAGCCAAGAGCGTTATAGCTAAGACTAAAACTAGAGTAATTAAGACCTTCTCCCCGCAACGCCCAACCTTATACCTATCTCCCGCACGTACCGTGCAGAGCCACCGCCTCGTTTTTGCCATCCTGGGCCGACCGAACCGTGCTAGCCCGGCTATAGCACTAGAGAACTAGATATGCCCTAACCTAGATAACATTAGATACACTTATGCCGTTAATTTTACCTAGTTCTATAAATAAAAAGATATAAAAGTGATAAGGATCCATATAGCGGAGCTAGTAGAACTGGTTAAATAAGAAGAACACTAATAGCTGCTTAAAGAACTGCCTATAGGCCTAGTAGAAGTACCAAATCTATTAGAAAGGTCTTTTTGCTGGCTAGTAAAAGGCAACTATATAATAAAAGAAGCCTAAAAAGCGCTACCCCCTTATTTTTATGGCTTCCTTAAGATAAACCTAAAAACTAAATCTAAGTTTCTACGCTAAAAGATAGTTAATACCAATGTTAAAAATTTTCTAAAAGGCAAACCAGGATTAACCCGCGGAGATATTTAATAACGCCTATTAAAAGAGTTTCGCAAACATATTAAACACTTTCTCCCTAAAAACGCAGAGAAGCTGCCCCCTTATTAACTATAGGACTATAAAATTAAGATTATGCCTAGAAAGTAGGCCCTATATTATAAAAATAGACTACTCTTACCCGCTAAACTTAGTTGTGTAAAGAAGTAAATTAACAAGATACTAGATAAGGGTTTTATTTATAAATTAACTTTACTAGCTACCGTATTCCTCCTCCTTGCAGCGAAACCTAGCGGTGGTATATAAATCTACCATAACTACTAAGGCCTAAACACAGTTACTATTAAAAATTGGTACCTATTGCTACTAGTCTATAAGACACTTGACGCACTTTATGGTACTAAGTACTTTACTAAGCTTAATATAATTACTGCGTTTAACCAGATCTAGATTGCGGAAGGCTATAAGTGGCTTATAGCATTTATTACCTAGTTTGGACTCTATAAGATGCTAATTACACTATTTGGTCTCTATAACGCGCCCGCTATATTCTAGAACTATATTAACTATATTTAATATAACGCCCTTAACAACTACTGCACTGTATACCTTAATAATATCCTTATCTTCTTAAAAATACGCGCCAAGCATATAAAATATATAAATGAAATTATCTAGAGACTTGGTAATGCTGGACTTTAAATTAATATTAATAAGTCTAAGTTCTACGCTATAAAAACGAAATACCTTAGCTTAATTATCTTAACTAACGGCATAACTATAGACCCTAAGAAGGTATAGGCCCTATAGAAATAGAAGGACCTAACGTTAGTTAAGGAACTAGAGCAATTTCTTAGCTTCGTGAACTTCTACTAATAATTTATCTAAGGCTATTTTAAGGTAGTTAAGCCTATAACTAGGCTACTAAAGAAAAGTATTAACTGGTTATAGAGCCCTAACCAAGTACAGGCGTTCCAGACCCTAAAAATAGCGTTTACTATAGCACCGGTTTTAGCGTACTACAACTATATAAAGAAGACCGTAGTAGAGACAGATGCCTTAAATTGGGCTTTAGGAGGAGTGCTTTACTAGGCTAGTAAAGATAGCAAACTTAAGCTAGTTGCGTTTTTCTCCGCCAAGTACTCCACCCCTAAATATAACTATAAGATATATAATAAGGAGCTCCTAGTAATTGTAAAAGCACTAGAAGAATGGTGCCCTAAACTATAAGGAACTAAGTAACCGTTTAAGATTATTATAGACTATAAGAACCTCTAGACCTTTATAACAATAAAACAACTAAACTAGCGCCAAGTCTGTTAGGCTAAGTTCCTCTCTTAGTTCAACTTTGTTATTACCTATAGGCCTAGCACTAAAGCTATAATTCTAAACGCTCTTAACTGCCTCCTAGGCGTAGTACCTGCTAACGCTAATAATAAACGCCTATAATATAGAGACCGCATTATCTTACTACCGAAAAAAGTTAACCCCGCTATCCTAGACAAGCTATTTGTTACAAACGCTTTAAGTACAATGTTACGACTACTTGGAGAAGAGTTGAAAGAAGCTAGTTGGTTAATTAAGGCATAGTCTAGGATGGATCCAGTAGAACTATATGACGAGGAATAGTAACTAAGGTTACGTAATGTAATCTATGTAATCTGTATAATCTATAAGATCTATAACAGAGCGAATAGAGCAAACAGAGTAGATAGAGCAAGGACTTTCTTAGGAGTTAGGATGTGTATTTAAAGGACCACAGTCCCTACCTAGATAGTTCTTTCTTTATAGTAAATCTTAGAATATAATTGGAGTTAATCTGTTAGGCAACCACTCCACTAGTTATTATCTTATACTGTAATATTATTGACTTGTTTAAATATCTACACACCTAGCCTATTAACGAACCTACTATAGTTTTTGCTACAAGGTTCCGTTACACATTTACTACCTAGTTACGGTATTAATAAGTTAAATAGTATGCCACCTAAAGCGCAAGTCACGCCATTAAGGGTACCGGTCACGACTTAGTCTATAGTAGCTACGACCTTAGGTTTAGGAGGAGACACTAGTATAAAAGATACTGATTCGCAGCTAGTTACAGTGGGTCAGTTACAAGAAATGGTTAATTAAATAATAGACAATAATTAAGTACTTAAAAAACAACTTAATGGAATCGGAGTAGCTAAGGTTAAGTTACCCTTAATTAAATAATTTTTAGGAGAGAAGTTAAAACTTAAAGGATTTCTTACGCAAATGCACTTCAAGGTTATGCAGGAAGGGGCTAAGTTAGCAACACCTATAGACCAAGTAGCGTATGTAGGATTATTCCTAAGTAGAAGGGCACTTAAGTGGTTTAAACCTTACCTTACTAAAATCTAAATAAACGGAATAACAACTACTAATTAAGAAGTATGGTTTATGTTTACTAACTAGAACGGGTTCGCGGAAAGACTAATATAGATATTTAGAGACCCGGAAGCAATAACCATAGTAGAAAAAAAACTTTAGAACCTAATACAACGTTCTTTAGTAATAGAGTACACAATGTAGTTTTAGATGCTCGCAACGTAAGTTAAGTGAAACGATAAGGCGCTTATAGTATAGTATAAATAGGGACTTAAGGCAAAAGTCTAGGATGTAATTATCTTAATAGAAGATACGGAAAGTCTAAAAGACTTAATAGATTAGTTAATAAAGATTAATAATAGGATCTACTAAAGGGAACAAGCTAAGAAAGGGTAAGATAGAGTTCTATATTATATAAAGCATAGAGTACGTATTAACAGATATAGAGTTATAAACTATAGAATGGCGGACTAGAACTAATGGACTTAAGCGGTACTAAAGAATTTAGAAGATGGAATAAGAAACTATAGAAACCTAGAGGTTAAGGATTAAGTAATTATAGGACTAAGGAGCAGAGGCTAAACTAGGGATCTTAGCAGTAGAAGACGTTTAGGCGGACTCTATAATAAGGGAAATGGTTTAAAAAAGGAGCTTGCATAAATTATAGAAAACAGGGTTATTTCGCCAGAGACTGCAAAGGTGGTTAGAGTAACTATGTGGTAAAAGGCACTAGGTTATTAGAGTACAATAACGCAGATATAGGGACATTGCGCAGGACCAAGGAGTGTTCAATTAAACACTTTGCGTTTTAATATAATAACGCATGCCAAATTTATAAGGACGCTAAGTACGGCGTAAGCTATTAGCCATAAGAGCTAGAGTTAAGAGGACTTAAAGGAACTAAAGAGTTAGATAAAGAATAAGATTAACTCTACGAGCTAGATTAAAATATTATAGTAATATATAGACAAAGATTAGCAACATTAATAATAGAATTAGAATACTTATTAATTAATAGTAATAAGGAAAAAAGAGAGGCTAACTAGGGGCACTTAAACCTTAATAACGCAATAGAGGTAGAGACTAAGACCACTATAGAACGCGGTTCAGTAACGGGTATTATAATACTATTAGATACAGAATCCATTACTTTATAAAATAAAAGAAGCAATATCTAAAGGCGATTAAATAAGCAGACGACTACTAGTACTAGCTTACCACTTAGTAAAGGCAAAAGGCCATAGGCTTAAGATTCTTAAGACAAGATATAAGATGCTTAAAATTCTTAAGACAAGATATAAGATGCTTAAAATTCTTAAGACAAGACAAGATACACCCAAGGACCTATAATAGAGGAAAACTGTTAGGAAAGGGCAGCAGCTTAGTTTAAAGACAAATAAATAAGTATAGGACGTAGGTTTAAGAACTATAAGTTCGGAGAATAAGTAAGAATATCAGTTTTAGGTAAACACGGTATTTAGTCTAAAGATTAAAAAGTTAATACTAAGATTAAGAAGCGAGATAACTTCAAGGATCTAACTACAAGACGCAGAAAACAAGAAACTATAAATAAGTTTAGGCAAAGAATTATTACATAGTAAGAGTAAAAGCTAGACAAGAGATTAGCTACGCCAGGTTATATAAGGGACAGAGTACCTATATAAAGAGTTACTAATAGGCTTAAGGCAGGGACGCCTAGAGTAAAATAGTTAGATAAACTAGAACAAGAAGAGGATCTAGGGATTCCAACCAGATTTAAAGAAAGATATACCAAAGGTTGTTATAACGCAGTAATAATAAGGTACTTTCTAACAGATAGACCATATACACTAAACTAGTTATATAGAAAGTGGTATAGGCAACGACATAATAATAAATGGGAAGATTTCTATATGTAGCTAGATAAAAAAGTGGTCTAAAACTAACCCATTACGGAGAAACGCATAAGTTATATTAAAGGAGCATTAATTATAACGTTAAGGAACCTAGAAGAAGGATTTAGGGACTAGAGAAGTAAGAGATAAATTTTAATACCTATAAACAAAAGACTAGCAGTTAGGTTAGCTAGATAGAGGTTTAAACTTAAGGATAAAGATAAGTCTAAAGTTAACCTAAGTCACTTAGCGTATTATACACTATCGTGGATAGCTTATATAGATAATATATACAATATATATAGAGCACTAAAGGACAAAACCCGGAAGTACCTAATAAGGATATATTAGGCACTAGGTAAAAGGAAGTTTAAAGACGCTAAGTATATATATAGATGGCACCTAGTGGAAGTATAGAGTTAAGGGGACCTAATACTTTAACCAGGAAGATTCCTTACAGAAAAATGCCTAGAGGGATAATAGTGGTAGAACTATCTAAAAAACACTTATCTATAGCATATAGAGGAAAAGAAATAAACTAAGTATTAGCTAAAAGAGAACTAAATATAGACAGAATCTAGTAGCCAATAGTTGGGAAAAGGGGAGGCCTATAGAACTAGAGGGAGCTAGTAGTAAAGCCTTAGACCCTTAAGGGAATTTAAGGTTAACACCTAAATTTATAAGTTAAATGGCAAGATTAACAGTTTAAAGCGTTAGTAGATAGTGGAGTAATAAGGAACCATATATTACTAATAATAGTAGAAAGGATAGAGTTACCACACAGATAAAAGGAACACTTATATCCACTTATAATAATTTTAGGAGATCCAATAGCCTATAGAGGAGGTATTATTAATCTTAAAATAAGACCTATTTAGTTAACTATTAAAGGGAGACCAGTTAAGATGTCTTTTAATATCCTACCGTTGGGGAAGGATAAGGCAATACTAGGAATGCCTTGGTTACAGAAATACAATCTAAAGGTTAATTAGGTTATAGGTTAGATTAATATCTAAAATACTTAATAATGTAAGACGCGACAGTAAACTAAGTTGGTATAGTACTAAGTCAGAGTAACGTACGAGAAGACTAAGCAAAGCTTAAGTTATATACCAAAGAGATACCACAAGTATAGTAAAAGGTTATAGTCACTAGAAAGTAAAAAGCTATTAAAATATATAGTATAGGACTATAAGATAGAGTTAGAGCTAGGAATAAGTCTAAAGTTCTTTCCAATCTATAAGCTTACTAAAACCAAGTTAGTAGCGCTTAAAGAGTTTATCTAGGAAAACTTATAAAAGGGATATATTAGACTATTATAGTCGTCAGTAGAATATCCAGTATTATTTATCTTAAAGAAAAACAGAAAACTTAGGATGTGCATTAACTACAGATAGTTAAACAGCATTATATAAAAGAATAGGTATCTTTTACCCTTAATTAACAAAATCTAAGATAGGATAGGTAATGTAAGGATCTTTACAAAGATAGATTTAAGGTAGGCGTACCATTAGATTAGGATTAAGGAAGGCAATAAATAAAAGGCAGCCTTTAGGTTAAAGAAAGGACTATATAAACCGTTAGTAATACAGTTCGGGCTTATAAACATACTAGCAACGTTTTAAAAGCAAATTAATAGTGTATTAGGAGAACACCTAGATGAGTTTATTATAGTATATCTTAATAATATTATTATCTACTTAATAAGTGAGGAAGAGCATAGAGAACATATTAAGTAGGTCTTAGAGAGACTATAAAAAGAAAAGATACCAGTAGTAATTAAGAAATGCGAGTTCTTTACCAGGAAGACAGATTTCGTTAGATTTATTATTAAACTAGGAAAAATTAGTATGGACCTAAAGAAAATAAAGGCTATAGTAAGTTGGCAAGAACTAGAGAATGTTATATAGTTAAAATTATTCCTAGGGTTTTGCAACTACTATAGGAGGTTTATAGCATAGTGGTTAAAAAGTATCGAGCCATTTATAAGACTTACAAAAAAAGAGGAACCGTGGGTATAGGGAGATAAATAAAAGAAGTTATTTAAGGAACTTAAAGAGTTGTTTACCTAGGAGCCAATCCTTAAGATCTACTAGCCGAAGTTAGAGACGGTTATAGAAACAGATATATTAAACTTCGCACTAGGAGTATATTTGCTACAGAGGCACCTAGTAGTATACTATAGTTAAAAGATAACACCACCAGAGTTAAACTATAACATCTACAATAAGGAGTTATTAGGTATAGTTACAGCATTTAAGGAATAGAGAGCACTCTTACAAGGCATAGAAAAACCATTTATAGTTAAGACGGACTATAAGAACCTTATAGAGTTCCTAATAATAAAGGAACTAAACCAAAGACAGATTAGATGGGTAGAAATGCTTACAGAATATTATTTTAAGATTTAGTATACTAAGGGCACAGACAATACACGAGCAGACGCTCTAAGCAGAAAGACTAAATTACAGAACAATAAAAAGCTATTAGGAGCTTTACTGCGACAGGATTAAGACAGATTAATTAGGTATAATCATCCAAAGATTATAGTAACTATAGAAGGCTAAGTTTATAAATTACCAGAGAGTGATTGAGTATAAAAGATCTAAGAAGTATAGGCAGAGGATCTAGACTTAAAGTAGTATAAAAATAGAGAAGCAACCTATGTTCCAAGGGCAATAGTAGAAGAGTTTATAAAAGAGTTTTATAAGGGATTAATACAAGGACACAACAGGGCTATAGGCTTAGTATTAAGACTTTAAGAGGAGTATATTATTTAAGGAATCTAGGGACTAGCCAGATAAGTTATAAAGGAGTGTCTAGATTGCTAGAGAAATAAACTAATAAGGCATAAGCTATATAGAGGGCTACAACCTATTAAAATACTAGAAAGACTATAGGAAGTTATATCCTAGGACTTTATCATTAAGTTACTAAAGTTAAAAGATCCTATTACCGGACAAGATCACAACGCAATCTTAGTAATAATAGATAAGCTAACAAAGTAGGAATACTTTATAGTATGCACAAAAGGAATATCCACAGAAGATATAGCTAAAATCTATATTAAAGAAGTATTTATAAGACATAGAGCACTAATAAAGGTTATATTAGACAGAGATCCAAGATTTATAGCAGCATTTTAGGAAGTATTCTTAGCAGAACAAGGGGTTTAAGCAGTAACGTTAACTACATACTACCTACCAACAGATAGCCAAATAGAAAAACTAAACCAGACACTAAAACAGTATCTAAGGCATTATATTAATTATATATAAAATAATTAGGTATCACTGTTACCAGTTATATAGTTTGTATATAATACTACACTATAGAAAGGGATAGGCATATCACCTTTTAAGGCAAACTATGGCTACAAGCTAAGGTTATCGTTGTTGCCATAACAAGCAAAGAAAATAAATAGCATAGCTAAAGAAAAAATGGAGACACTAATAAATCTTTATAATCACCTTAAAGAAATAGCTAAACTAATACAAGAAAGGATAAAAAGGTACTACAACGCTAAGAGATCTAAGGGACTAGATCTTGAGGGAGATAAAGTATAGCTACTATACAAAAATTTCAAGAGTTAATAACCAAGTAAGAAGTTGGACCATATTAGACTAGGACTATTTACAGTTAAAGTAAAGATTTTAAAAGTTACGTATAGACTTAACTTACCTATAAAAATGAGGATCTACCTAGTATAGCATGTCGCAATATTGGAACCAGCATATAGGAATGTTAAACCACTAGTCTACAAAGCAGACACGTATAGAGGATAGAAAGAAGATAAGTAGCAAGTTTTAAAGATTGTTAGTCACAAGGATGTTAATAATAAAACGTGGTATAAAGTAAAGTAGATAGGCTATATAGAGACTACCTAGGGGCCACTAAGTAACCTAGAGAACGCTATAGGAAAGGTATAGAAGTATTAGAAGAAAAAAGGTTAGGCAGTATTAATAAGAATAGATTACCAAAGAATAAGTCACCTAAGGGGGACCTAAGAGGGATACCTACTAATGTACTTAGAGTTATTTCCCTCTCTAAAGGAAGAGAATCCGTTCTTTTATCGCCAAGTTCCTAAAGACCTTATTCTATAAGTTTTCACTCCTTAGAACAAACCTTCTTACGCACCTTCTTAAGATGGATTAACCAAGTAGACGCAGCCAGTTAAGAGTTAAGAGCACGTTATTAAGCAGCGGTAGCCTCTTACTTAGTGTTATAAGAATAATAGAGTTTAGCCAGGGCTACTAAGAGCTTGTTATTAAGCTTTACAGCAGTAGATTAAACATAAGACCCTAAAATAGGTTACTTAAGGGATAAGAAGACTGTTGAGAGTAATAGGACGCGTATATTTAGCGTTAGAAACCAAGCAAACGTCGTAGGACAACCGCATATTTACTTTAGTACACTCTGTATAGGAAGAGGGTTGCTAAGGTAAGGGACTTGTTAGCGTAATATAAACCAACCCCTCTTTTATACAACAAGAATATGGAGGTGGTATTATCTTACTAAGGGATAGGATTGCAGCAACGGTATAAGACTAATAAGCTGTAGAAGAAGAAGAAGAGACTTTAGGTATAATAAGCAACAATATTAACCAAATTAATTAGACAGATATTACACCTCTAGTAGACAACTTAAAGATGTTAGAAATCTTTAAGGACGAAGATAAAGAGAAGGGAGATAGTATTACAGACGCTTTAAGTACAATATTATAACTACTTGGAGAAGAGTTGGAAGAAGCTAGTTAGTTAATTAAGGCACGGTCCAGGATAGATCTAGTAAAACTATATAACAAGGAATGGTAACTAAGGTTATGTAATATAATCTATATAATCTGTATAATCTATAAGATCTATAACAGAGCGAATAGAGCAAACAGAGTAGACAGAGTAAGGACTTTCTTAGGAGTTAGGATGTGTATTTAAAGGACCACAGTCCCTACCTAGATAGTTCTTTCTTTATAGTAAATCTCAGAATACAATTAGAGTTAATCTGTTAGGCAACCACTCCACCAGTTATTATCTTGTACTGTAACATTGTTAACTTATTTAAATATCTACATACCTAGCCTATTGACGAACCTACCGTAGTTCTTGCTACAAGGTTCCGTTACACTATTAAGCAAATCCCAAGACTAGAGTATTAAGGACTTTATTACAGTAATAAACCCAGAGCCTAAGAAAAAACCCCTTAAGGAGCTTATTAAGAATGCCTATAAAAAAAACGAACTAACTAGAGATATATTGGCCGCGTTACGAGAATAGGAAGGCCGTAAGGCATGCTATTAGCCCAAGCAAATTAGGAAGTTGCTCCGCTGCGATAAATCTAAATACTTAATTATTAACGGCCTAGTCTATTATAGAAACCAAGTATTTGTCCCCGATTTACCTAAACCCCGACTAGAAGTTATATACTATATATATAGTTTAGGTCCTATAGGCTACCTAGGCCGCGTTAAGACCCTAAACCTTCTTAGTTAAACTTATTAATGGCTAGGTATTTTATAGTTTACAGTTACCTTTATAAAAGACTGTGCTCTCTGCTTCTGTATAAAGACCCTATACTTAGTACCGCCCGGTTTCCTAAAACCACTAAAACTACCAGTCTACCTATAGACCGATATCTCTATTAACTACGTTGTTAACCCGCCTAAGTGCCTTTATAATAGCAAAACATATAGATATATCTTTGTCGTTGTTGACTGCCTAATAAAGATAAGATACTTTATTCCTATTACCAGCCTAGACACTAAGGAGCTTGTTAAAGCATTTACCTATACTATCTATAAGTTACACGGCGCCCTAAGTACTATCGTTTTTAATAGAGGGTTTTTATTTATTTTCGACTTCTAGCGCCGCCTAAACTAGCGCCTAAAAGTAACCCTAAACCCTAGTTCTATATGGCACCCTAAAATAGATAGTTAGACTAAGATTGTTAACGCAGCAATAAATAAGTACCTATGCGCTTTCGTAAGCTTTACCTAAGATAATTAGGTAGATTGGCTTCCCCTTGCTAAGTTTGCTATAAATAACTAAGTTAACAAGACCACGGGAATCTCACTATTCTTTGCTAACTATGGCTATAACCTATATTTAGGTATCAAACCAGCGGGCCCCTAGCTATCAGCCCTATCTATATACGTAAAGAAAGAGTACCTATAAGCTAATACTATCGCTAACCGCTTTAAGCGTATCCTAACTTAGCTTAAAGCTCTAGCCCGTATCTCCTAGCAACGCTATAAAGATAACGCTAATATAAAATGGAATAAAGGTATAATATTTAAAAAGGATAATATGGTTATAGTTAGTCTTAAAAATATAAAGACTAACCGGCCTAAGAAAAAATGGGATAATAACTGGGATAGACCCTAGCCCGTCTTAGCTGCCTATAGAGGGGTAATTGTGGTGGACCTCCTAGACTATATTCGCGTTAATAAGTCTTTCTATATATTAAAAGTCCGCCTCTAGTTCCCTAAGGAGATTCCTAGCTAAGTATATATTAATAAAGAGGAATATTGCAATATTGTAGGCAGGATAGCTAAAAGAGATAATAATGGCAATATTACGGACAAGTAGGAATTAAAAAAAAATCTTAATGTATATAATAAATAAAGGGACGAGCATGGCTTAATGTACTGTATTAAGTGGAAGTATTATAATAAGAAAACCTAGGAACCTAAAAAGTCCCTAAAAGGGTGCGAGCGCGTACTACTAAAGTTCTACTAACGCTATTTATTAAGCTAGCTAGTCATTGGCTTGGCTAAAAGCGGTAAGTAAAACTAATATCTTCGCTTACTAAATCTACCGTTTTCCACTAATACTGTAGCCACTGGCTATATAACCGCAATTTGCTATTACTTAATGGCAATCTAATAGTAATCTGACGGCAGTTTGCTAGTACCATAACATTCTGTTTTAGAGTTACTTATTTAGTTTAGGGACCAAACCTTCTAGGGGAGGGGAGTACTGTTACGGCACTGACCTGTTATATACTGTTTTATACTATCTCGTACTATTTCCTATAGTTGGCTGGCCCACCACTAGCGCCTTAGCGCCTGGCCCTACTACTTATATATAATACCCCTTTTACCTCTTCTCCTCTTTATACCATAACGTAGTTATTTAGTCTACTTTATTGCAGCACTATAACACTTAGTAAAGAGGTAAGGGCCTACTAGATAACGTGGAGTCGCTATATAAGCCTTACAGAACTAGTATTAATTAGCTCTCTACCTTATATAAGTAATATAGGTTATTTATAGTTATATTTAGAGATTTACGGCTCTAAATTAGAATTGCATATATAAGGGCCTCCTTATTTATACCTGCTTTTCTAATACACCTTGCGACTAAGCCTTTATATTAATTACCGGTACCCTCTGTTAGCAACTTAGTCAATCGAGGCACGAGCACGGCAAGAGGGACGCGCAAGCCTGTACAATTGGTAGTCTATAAACGAGGATCCAAAGCTAAAGAAAGGAAACAAGAAGAACGGAAGCACCGCTCGAAGTTATATACAATCTTCTGGTCACGTAATGGCAGTTTGCGGCAATCTAACGGCAATTTGCCAGTGCCGTAACATTACCCCCCCCTCCAAAAAAGCCTGCCCTCAGGCTTTGTATGTCCGTATTACCCCCGCGGGGCATTCTTATCTTTATACTCTACTGGTAATTTATCGTCTTCGCTATGCTAGCACTCTATCCACTTATCTAAGTACTTTGGCGGTCTAGGTTCGTTAGGATAACGGCTATAGAACTCTTATAACTTGTAGGGGCTACCTATAAAATTCTATGCGGGGTACTAGGTAGGGTCTAGATTATATCCTTTCCAACTTACGCGGTACTTTAGTGTTCCTCGTATAAGTTTATAGGCCAGTATTTCTTTAATTTCCCATTTGTCGTCACCATTAACTTAAATCGGCAGGGGCGGTTTATTCTTTTGTCCAGGTAATGGGTCGTTTGCAGCTTTCCGTAGCTTATCTGGTGAGAAGATAGGGTAGACCTTAATTAAATCCGAGAGCTTTACTTTATATAAGTTGCCTCTCTTCTTAAGGACCTCGTACGGTCCTGCTATCTAATAGTCTAGCTTATAGCTAGGCCGTTCTGTTTTTTAGTTCTTTATTATAACCCAGACCTTATCACTTATAGTAAAGTCGGGCTCACGCCTGTGCTTATTTGCCTGCTATTTCATTAATTTCTAGGCCTTTTCTAGGTTTATATAGGCTACTTTCTAGGCTTCTTCTAAGCGTTTAGCGTAATGCCGTGCTTCCTTATAAGATAGTTTTTTGCGTACAGTCTATAGCCTCTCTAGTCTTTTCTAGTCAAAGCTTATATAGGGTAAATACCTCATTTCTAGCTAAATAGGTGCAAATCCTATAGAGTTGTAGGGTAGGGTAGCCTAGGCGTAGTCTATTAAAGGTAGCAGTTCGGCCTAATTGTCCTAAAAGTAGTTAATAAAGGGTCGGAGTCTCTAGTCTAAATACTAATTTATAATCTCCATCTAGCCGTCTATCTAGGGGTAATATGCTATAGAAAGCTTTAGCTTAATACCTAGGATCTAAGTAAACTTGTTCTAGAAAGCCAATATAAACTATGGCCTATAATTGGATACGATAGTATCTAGTAGTCCGTAAATTCGGTAGACGTAGTAGATATATAGTTAGGCCGCCTCTTTTACATTAATATTCTTATAATAAGGGATTAAGAACAGGCGCTTGCTAAAGCAGTCGACTATAACCATAGCCATATTATATCCGTTACGGTCCGTAGGTAGCTTGTAGAAATCTATAAAAATATACTGCTAAGGGCGCTCTGGTATCGGGAGTGGTTTTAACAGTCCTAGGGTCTTATCTTATGGAATTATAGACCTACAGCAGTCGTTACAGTTTTGTATATAGTAATTAATATCCATAACCATTCCAGGCTAGTAGTAATGGTCGCCAATAATTTTATAGGTCTTATTTTTTCTAGGGTGGGCCGTAGAGACCTAAGTATGCGCTTCCGCGATAAGCTAAGTCCGTAAATTCTGTTCCTCTACCACTACTAGCCGTTTCTGGTGCTTAAGCAGACCGTTTTCAAGGGACTATAGGCTAGTAGCATCCTTTACCTTTTCGCGGTACTCCTATAGAGAGGGGGCCGTACGGTTTACCTATAGTAGTTTATTAATAAGGTTAAGTTCTATAGAGTTAACGGGATATATCTTAGCGTCCAAAGGGTCCGTATTTAGTTCTGCCTATATCTAGGGGTTAAGGTGCTCTAGTTATAGTAGTATCTAGGTCCGTAATAAGATCTTCGCAGCTACCTGGTTACCTAGGTCCTATTTACGCCTTATAAGAGCATCCGCACGGTTCATAGCGCCTAGTCTATATATAATTAAGAAGTTAAACTAAAATAGGATATCCGCCTAGCGTGCCTACCGGGCTATAAGGGCCTTAGTTATTATAAAGTATTCTAGGGCCTTATAATCCAAAACTACCTTAATAGGCTTAGGGGTCCCCTCTAGCTATATACGCCAGTGCTAAAAGCTAGAGATAATAGCCAGCATTTCTTTATTATGGATGTGGTAGTTTAGCTTGGTATCTATTATAGTCTTTAAATAGTATGCAATAGGGTACCATTCTCCGTCTAGTTACTTCTGGGAGAAAATACCGGCTATCGCGCCGTCTAAGGCATTAGTTTCTAGTATTGAGGGCCGTTCTAGGTCAAAGTAGGCAAGTAAGGGAACCGATACCAGCCGTTTTTTAAGCTTATTAAAGGCCTGCATATATATGGCGTCAAAGTGGAATAGCTAGTCCTTCCTAGTAAGGCGGTTAAGAGGCCAGGCGATCCTGCTATAGTTCTTAATAAAGCGTTGGTAAAAGTTATAGAAACCTAAAAATAATTGCACCCCCTTTATGGTCCGTGGGGGTATCTACTAGTTAATTACAGCCGTTTTCTCTAGGTCGGCCTTAATTCTATCTATACTAATAATAAAACCTAGGTACTTTATACGCTTAATACTGAATTCCAATTTCCTAATATCGGCCTAGAGGCCGGCCTTATGGAGCCGTTATAGGACTTTATAGATATACTCCTCGTGTTCTAACTCATTCTCAGAGTAGATTATAATGTTATCTAGGTAGGCCGTATAGAAGTCGTTAAAGTAGTTAAAGAGTATATTATTTATGTATCGCTGGTATGTAGCCGGTCCGTTAGTCAGTCTAAAAGGAAGTACTTTATATTTATATATTCCGTAATAGGTCCAAAACGTAGTAAGATCCTCCAATTTAGGGTCCATTCTAATCTAGTAAAAGGCCTAACGGATATTAAGCTTAGTAAAGATCTTAGCTCTACTTATTTGGGTTAAAGTCTTATTAAGTAAGGGCAGTAGGTAGCGGTCCTTGCGGGTTATATTATTTAGTTTACAGTAGTCAATACAGAAACAAAGTCCTCTATTTAGCTTTTTGGCAAAGAAAATAGGCGAGTTAAAAGGGGCTTAACTAGGTTTAATAAAGCCCTTATTTAGGTTATTAATAAGATACTACTTTATAGCCTATAATTTGGCAGTAAACTGCTAACAAAGGGGGCTATAACTAAGTGTGTCTTCCTTGTCTGGCTTAATCTCAATCTTATAGTCGTATGGTTGGTGAGGCGGGAGTATATTAGACGCTGCCTTAGAGAATACGTCCTTAAATTTCCAGTATTAATAGGGTAGTTTCTATTCTACTAGCTCCTCGTCCATAAGCTCGCCTTCCTATTCGCTAAGCTTATTTTCCTTTTCCTTAATTATTCAATCAATTTTATATAAGCTAGTGGTAAAGGCAACGGTATTAGGTTAGACCAAGTTCTGGTAGAATCCTACGGCGCCAATATAGCAGATATTAACTAGTGGGAGGTCCGTAGGTTTCTTTACAGACTATTATTAGGCCGTATTTTGCGGTTTAGGGTTTATAATCTTTCTTAACTCCTATTCCATCTTCCGCAAGTTATCCCTCTGGTCTATACATTTAGTATAGCGTCCAATACTCCTTGCTATTCTTTATAGCATAATATAGGTAGTCTAGGGGCGGCGTAGTATATAGACCCGTTACGGGTTGAGCTATACGTCCTTTTTAAAAGCCTAGTCCCTACGCATAGCATCGGCCTAGTAAATAGTGTTTATCTATGGCCGTATAAGGTTCTCTATTATAATACTAATCTCTTTTATAAAGGAAGGTGTTAAGGGCATAGTTTTGGGCTAAATAAGCCGTCTATTCCATACGTTAAGCTATAAGCCTAAATAGGCTAGCCATTTTCTTCCTAAAATCATATTATGGCTTCCTAGGTCCGTAATAAGAAAGGGGACATTATACTGCCTTTGTCCGTTAACACGGAGGTAGATCCGTAAGATAGTTATAATAGGTAGCCCTATTCTTCTGTTATACCCATAAATAGAAACTGGTTTAGGCAGTTCCTTAAAGGGCGCATTTAAAAATTCGGCCAGCTTTACAGCGCACTAAGTGTCTATTAAGGCAAAGGCATTTGCTCCAGAGTTAGCTAAAGCAGAGGTTAAAACTTAATATCTATTGCAAAATAAAGTATAAGGGATAGTGCAGCTTCTTCCACTAACTAGCCAACCTAGATTAATATATAACATATCAATCCCTTTTAACCCTAGAGAGGAGTCTTTCTCTAAGGTTCCTCTTTTTCTAACTCCGCGCTGTCCTTCTATATTAATAGAACCTTATCCGTTTTTGCCTTTATTGGGCAGTCCTTGGCGAAGTGGTTCTTTTGGCCACATAAGAAGTAAGCTCCTTAATTGCTAAGGGCCTATCTATGGGGGTCGCTGTATATAGGCCAAGTATACGCCGGACCCACGGCAGGGCTAGCTGTGCGGCTAGCCGCTAAATTAACGGCGGGCTATATAGCTGGTGCTATAGGAGTTGCCAATCGTGCTAGGGCACTATAGGCCGTTCTCATAGCGCTTATAGTCTGGTTTAAAGAGTTTCTGGCTTTATACCGCTTAGCTCGTGCCTTAATTCAACGGAGGCCTTAATTAATAGCCAGGCAGTGGTCCGTAAGTACCTTTAGCGTCTATACAGTAGTAAAAACTGGTAGTACGGCGCGCTATAGGTCTAGGGTGAGCTTATTAAAGAGGTCTGGCATTAGGTCTTTATAGGGAATTTAGGCTTAGCTAGCTAGATACAAAAAGTGGATCTAGAAGGCTAAAAAGGTCTCTATTATTTTTATATTAAGGGCTTTATAATTAAGGCGGGCGTTCTGTATCTTAAAGGGGTCCTTATAAATAGAAGATAGGTAGTTAATTACCTCTTCTCTAGAGAGGAAGGGGTCTACTAAGTCCTAGGCATATCGCGGACGTAGATGCGTCTGTGCGTCCCTGCCAGTACGGCCGAAGACGTAGGCCATTTTAGCTTGGGTAGTAGGGAAGTAATCTGTATTAATTTCGAGCTTGTCTTATAGTTAAAGCTTCCAATTATTAAATATAGGGTTAGTTCCATTTGTAAGTAACAGGGGGTCTATAACCTTCGCGGACCGCAATAATACTAATGCTATACGTTATACTAAGGTCTTAAGAACTATAGCAAGTCTTTAGGTATCTAATAACTCTTCGCTAAGTGTAGGGGTGTCTCTAGTTTCAAGCAGCTCTCAAAGCCACTTAATTTCGGCATTAGTTGCTATAAGTTCTTCCTAGGGGGTTAAAACGGCAACTGTTTTACCATTGGAGGTATTTACGGGTCCTGTAGCGGCTTTGCCAGCTATTGTATTTCTTAGCATGGTAGTAGGGGTATTAGGTAATTTCTAGTGTTTGTTTATTTTTCTAGGGGGTCTGGTCCGTGCGTGTCCTGTTCTTAGGTTTCGCGTTCTATTCGTATTCCTTTGGTTCTGTCCTATCCTTAGGGTCCTGTTAATATCCTTAGGGTCCTATTCTGCGTCCTTATAGATATATTTAAGTTCCTTCTTAGGAAAGAAGAATAGTAATGAGCTTTGGATAATGTTAGCAACTTAGTTAATTAAGGTACGAGCACGGCAAGAGGGATACGCAAGCCTATATAATTGGTAGTCTATAAACGAGGATCTAAAGCTAAAGAAAGGAAATAAGAAGAACGAAAGCACCGCTTGAAGTTATACACAATCTTCTGGTTATGTAATAGCAGTTTGCGGCAATCTGACGGCAATTTGCTAGTGCCGTAACACCCTCTTCTACTTATCCTTAGAGTGGTTAATTATATAGGTATTATATAGAGAGGAGAATTTACTTATATTATAGTAATATTACTAGAGAATCTCTTATATAATAGAATGAGAAGTAATATAGTTAATTACTAAACCGTAAAGATTACCGAACCGTAAGCGCATACTAAGTTATTACCAAATATTTAATACTTTCTCTCTGCATTAACACCATGCCTCTAAAACACTTTAATGCTGCTTAAGAAAGGAAAGGGAGGCTCCTTTTAGCTATTAAGGCGTTATAAGAGGGCTAAATTCCTAACGCCTACTAGGTGTTTACGGTTCAGTAATCTTTACGGTTTAGTAATTAACTATATTATACTAGATAATTATATTTTCCGATTCCCAATAAAGGACAACGTTAGTAGGATTTAAACTTATAATCTATTATATTTAAAGTTAGCGTCGTACAATAGGGGGTAAAGGTTTAGTTTGTTAAAATTTTGCGGATATCTAGATATTATCCGGATATTATCCGATATCCAGGCTATCCTCGGATAGGATTATTATCCGCCCGACCAGATAGGATAATTTATCCTCCGCAGGTCTGTGCACGAGCTGGTACCATGCACGAGCCGGCCTAGACGCTTAAGCCACCCTGCTCCGAAAACTAGTACCCTATATTACCTCCTATAGTCCTACTAATATAGCTCTAAATTATATAAATAGGGGCTAGTTTTATACCCCTAGTAAAGATGTAACCGACTACGGTACCCTGCCAAACCACCACTGTTTCACCAATGCATCACCTTGACTCGCTCACCGACTCGCTCACCGACTCGGTCAATTACCCCTTTATTGTCTACACCTTTTATGTATATATTCTACCTGATTTCCATAGATTTACAATTAAGTCGCTCATTTAATCCTACATACTGCACTGTTACAAAAGAGCTATAAAATAAGGCCCTATTTATAAAATATAAACCTCTATTAGTAAAGTTATAGGGGGTGTGTCGTTTTGATGGGGTGGGAAATGCGCGATATTCGGCTCTAAGCGAGTTCACGATATTTCGCAAAGGACTGTACAAGGGGGTAACATAAACGGGTCAGACGGCCCTCCCTGCTAGTGTTCTAGCAGAATAATACAGCCTAACAATTTGCAAAGGCTCGCTTATTTTAACATTATACTAGCAGGGAGGGCCGTCTAACCCGTTTATATTACCCCCTTATAAGTGCAAAGGATAATTTTAAAGTGGTTAAAGATATTATTAAACGAAATTAGAATTTTAATTTATATTTACTTTAATATTCTTAATTTTCTAAACCACTATAAACTCATAGGCTAATAAAAATAATATACTATCTGTTCTGCTCCATACTAGCAGACAGCTTATTCCGGAATATTTCTACCTTATTCCGGAATAAGTCGTCCTTAAAGAGAAATAATTAGTATATCGCTTTTAGCGATTATATTCTGGAAAAGATCTAATACTATATTAAACTTTTAAAGCTATATAGAGCTTTTTAGTAGAGCTTTTTAATAAATTTTGGCTATCTCTACAAGTTAATTTAGGAAGATAGTATAGTTAATGGCTATAAATAACAATTGGTATATAATCTTATTAATTTTGGGTGTAAAATATAGAGTAATATATTCCTAATATTACAATTAACCATCCAGTAGAGCATAGTCGCGATATTTAGCACAAAAATATAAACTCTTAATTTTCTAATAAGATTTTATAAGGCTCTAGAGATTAACTTTTGCCACCCCCCCTACCACCACACTACCATTAAATTTTATCTAAACTAGATTACGATGCGTTTAATAAGTATATTTAAAGGCTTTTCCGTGTTATAGATATAATCTATAAGCAATATAACTAAATTAGGTGGGGGGTGGTTAAATGCGTTCCCTAATACTAAAAATTCCAAATCGCGCAAAGCTCCAATTCTACCAATATTTATAAAAAAACGAGCTCTCTAAGTATTCTGATTTCCTAATTGGGTTTAGCGCGATTATAATCTAGATTTCTCCTACCTAGACCTATCTTGCCCTTACTATCGCCCTCCTCTCCTTTAACTTCCATAGCCTTTATAGTGGGCTTAATTAATTGGCTTCCTTATTTGCTATCGCCGATTAAGATTATATAGAGCTTTAATCCTGCGTTACCTACCAGGCACGCTTTGGCTATAAAGTTATCTAAGTACTAGTAAGTCTCCTGTGGCCTATAGCTCTCAAAGGTAGTTTACTAGAGTTGTTAGTTAGTTAATTTATATAAGCTATCCGTCTATAGTAGTAAGAAGAACACTTTATATTTACTCTTTAACAGCTATATCGCTAATTATTATACCCTTACTTATACCCACAACTAGTAGGTCGTAAAGTAGTTAAATAAGCTTTTACTACTGCGGAAAGTGGTATAATCTTATTAATACTTATAGAAATCTAAGCATTATAAGTCTCTCTTAGTTTAGTTAGCTCGCTGCTAAAAAAAAGGTTCTTTAACAATTCCGTACTAAGTACAAATCTTATAGTAGCCACAATTGCGGATCTTATAGATGCGGCTAGGTATATAAGAGATCTCTATAGCCTTTAAAGCCTTTTAGGAATAGAAAAAAGGACTAAGTCGCCTATATTAAATATAGTAATCTAGTACTGCGTGCTGTACTTCTTCTTTATTAATTTATAAGAGTGAGCGGCTTATTATTAAATCTTCTTATGCTAATCTAATATATTATAATAAGAGCTTAACTCTGGTGGAAGGCTCTATAGCTATAGTTCCTTTTAGCACTTCTCTAGATTCCATAATACCTACTACTTAAGCTCTTACTATAGTGGAATTGCATATATAGGATTGTTAAAGTCCTTAATTGCCTAAATTAAGTTATGCCTATAGGTAGGCTTAGCGATATTATAATACTTACTAAGATCTGTAGGTAGAATGCTAGCTCCACTAGCCTTGTAATAGAGTTATACTTATAGAGCTTTAATTTAAATAGTAAGATTATTTATAAAATAGCCTTTAGGGGTATAGTAGGAGTCCTCCAGATCTTTAATCTAGTTATTTAGATATAGTTCCTCCTGCTACTAAATAGATCACAGAGCTCTTTTAGTACGTTAAAGATCGGCAGTATGCTTAGCACTTGCTACTGCTAAGGCTGCAGCCTCTCTATCTATTGCTTCTATTATCTTGTAATATAATTGTATTCTAGCTTCTTAGCTTAGTATAGAAAAGCCTTCTAATAAAGGCGGAGGCTGCCTAAACCCATTTAATCTTAACTCTACATCGGGAAAATATTCGCAGGCTGGGTTTTAAGTCGACTTTGTTAAGCACGTTTCGCGTAATTGACATGTAATTGACCAACTTAACATGCAACTTGACTAACTTAACACGCAATTAACTAACTTAACATGCAACTTAACTAACTTAACACGCAATTAACCAACTTAACATATTTAAAAGTTAAATAATACGTAGTTAACCAACTTAATATATTTATAAGTTAAATAATACGCTGTTGACCAATTTGACATATTTAAAAGTTAAATAATACGCAGTTAACCAACTTATACATTCCTTAATATGCAATTGAAGTAATGTAATATATTATTTAAGTTATATGCTAATTACAAGAGGCTCTGCACGAAGCTCTACACGAAGCTCTACACGAAGCTCTGCACGAAGCTCTGCACGAAGCCCTGCACGAAGCTCTGCGACAGAGGCTCTACACGAAGCTCTGCATCGGGTCCCCGCTATATTCCCGATAGCCTCTACACATGCCTCTGCCGCCTTATTTTTTACCCTTCCTTTCTTCCTTACATCCTCCCTACCTAGGGAGGCACTAG
>Ga0307507_10001640_pt1 | contig 49547 bp, 37 predicted proteins | sample 7_EM_MG_FD_207223 | JGI IMG/M metagenome (GOLD analysis project Ga0307507, IMG submission 207223) | Populus trichocarpa ectomycorrhiza microbial communities from riparian zone in the Pacific Northwest, United States - 7_EM | ecosystem: Host-associated > Plants > Roots > Unclassified | place...
ATAATAGTTAAATATATAGCATATAACTTTACCTTAATTGCATATCAAGAAATATATAGTTACCTTTTAAAGTTGCTAAGTAGGTTAATTGCGTGTTAAGAAATATATAGTTAGCTTTTAAAGTTGTCAAGTTAGTTAATTGCATATTAAGTTAGTTAAATTATATGTTAAGTTAGTTAATTGCATATCAAGTTAGTTAAATTGCGTGTTAAGTTAGTTAATTGCATGTTAAGTTAGTCAAATTGCGTGTTAAGTTAGTTAATTGCGTGTTAAGTTAGTTGAATTGTGTATTAAGTTGGTTAATTGTATGTTAAGTTAGTTAAATTGCGTGTTAAGTTAGTTAATTACGTATTAAGTTAGTTGAATTGCGTATTAAGTTAGTTAATTACGTGTCAAGTTAGTTAATTGCGTGTTAAGTTAGTCAAATTGTATGTTAATTACGCAAAATGCAAAAATCAAAGTCTACTTAAATCTTATCCTGCGAATATTTTCCCAATGTATAAGGGGGCTTTTTGTAACGGAACCTTGTAGCTTAGACTACGGTGGGTTCTGTTATTGGGCTGGGTATATAGGTACGACAAAAACAACAACGTAATAATAACTAGTAGAGTAGTTGCCTAACAGATTAACTCCAATTATATTCTAAGATTTACTACAAGGAGAGAACTATTTACGGTAGGGACTAAGGTCCTTTAAATACATAACTATACTCCTAAGAAATCCTCTCTTGTATATAAGGTATATATTATCTATATTAAACATAATGTTCCTTCCATTTAATATAGTTAATACGTTTAATACTACGTAACCTTAGTTACTATTCCTTATTACATAGTTCCACCGGATTTATTCTAGACCGTGCCTATATTAACCAACTAGCTTCCGCCGACTCTTCTCTAAGTAGTTATAACATTGTACTTAAAGCGTCTATAACACTATCTCCCTCCTCTTTATCTTTGTTCTTAAAGATTTCTAACATCTCCAAGTTATCTACTAGAGGTGTAATATCTGTTTAATTACTCTAGTTAATATCTATACTTATTATACCTAAAGCTTCTTCTTCTCTTTTCTAGGTTAAGCGTTGCCTTTATACAGTCTCCTCCATACTATTACTAGGTGAAGTGATGGCAATTCCTTGCTTAAGGTGTGCGAAAGAGGGGTTAGTTTATATTACGCTAGTAAGTCCTTTATCTTAATAACCCTCTTCTTACTCTAAGTGTACTAAAGCAAATATTTAATTGTCCTATAATGTTCGCTTTATCTTTAACGCTAAGTATACGCGTCCTATAACTCTTAACAGTCTTTAAGTTCCCTAAGTAACTTATTATAGGGTCTTATATTTAATTTACTACTGTAAAGCTTAATAGTAAGCTAGCCTCCGCGCTACTTAAGGTTTAACGTGCCTTAGAAGAGTCCACACGCGTCCTTAAAGCTTAACGTTTAGCTTATGCTCGTCTTTAACACCTTAAATATATTTATAAGAAGGTCCGTTCTAAGAAGTGGAAACTAGTTTAACAGGGTTTGTTTAAGCTAGGTAATAAAAGAATTAGCTCTCCTTCTGCAAGAGAAATAACTCCAAGTAGCTTAACAATTGCTCCTCTTAAGTCCCCCTTAGGTAATTTGTTTTTTGGCAATCCTTCTTTATTAATATTACCTAACCTACTTTCTTTTAATACTCCTATACCTTTCCTATAGCGTTCCTTAGGTTGCTTAGTGGTTCCTAGGTAGTCTTACTATAGCCTATCTACTTTACTTTATACTACGTTTCGTCATCTACATCCTTATAGCTGATAATCTTTAAAACTTGCTATTTGTCTTCCTCTTATCCTCTATATATATCTGCCTTATAGACTGGTGGCTTAATATTCCCGTATGCTAGCTCTAGCATTGCGATATGCTATATAGGGTAGATTTTCATTTTGGCTAGTAGGTTTAACTTATATATAACTAATAAAATTCTTTGCTTAATTTTAAAAGGTCCTAGTCTAATATAGTCTAACTTCTTACTTAGTCGTCAACTCTTAAAATTTTTATATAGTAGCCACACTTTATCTCCCTCCTTAAGATCTGGTCCCTCAGATCTCTTAGCATTATAGTACCTTTTTATTTATTTTTATACTAGTTTAGCTGTTTCTTTAAGGTCTGCATAAAGATTCATTAATATCTCTATTTTTTGTTTAGCTATGCTACTCGTCTTTTTTACTTAATATAGCGATAATGATGTTCTTAGCTCGTATCCATAGTTTACCTTAAATAGTAATGTCCCCATTCCTTCTTATAGTGTTGTATTGTATGCAAACTATATAACTGGTAACAATAATACCCAATTATTTTATGCGTGATTAATATAGTACCTTAGATACTACTCTAGTGTCTAGTTTAGTCTTTCCATTTATCCATCCGTCTGCGGATAATATACTATAGATATTACTACGCGAACTCCTTATTCTACCAGAAATACTTCCTAAAATGCTACTATAAATCTTGGATCTCTATCCAATATAATCTTATTTAGTGCTCTGTGTCTTGTAAATACTTCTTTTATATAGATTCTAGCGACATCTTCTACTAATATCTCTTTAGTGCATGCTATAAAGTATCCCTACTTTATTAGCTTATCTACTATTACTAAAATCGCGTTATAATCTTGTCCTATAATAGGATCTCTTAACTTTAGTAACTTAATAATAAAGTTCTATAATATAACCTCCCATGGTCTTTCTAGTGTCTTAATAGGTTATAGCCCTCTATACAGCTTATACCTTGTTAGTTTGTTCCTTTAGCAATCTAGATATTCCTTTATAACTTATCTTACTAGTCCCCAGATTCTTTAAATAATATATTCCTCTTAAAGTCTTATTACTAAGCCTATAGCTCCGTTGTGTCCTTATATTATTCCCTTATGGAATTCCTTAACAAATTCTTCTGTAATAGACTTAGGCACATACGTTGCTTCTCTATTTTTATATTGCTCTAAGTCTAGATTCTCTGCCTGCGCTTTTTAGATCTTCTATATCTAATCACTTTTTAGTAATTTATAGATCTGGCTTTCTTTAGTTACTATAATCTTTGGATAATTATACCTAATTAATCTATCTTAATCCCTTCGCAATAAAGCTCCTAATAGCTTTTTACTACTTTATAGTTTAGCTTTTCTGCTTAGAGTATCTGCTTGTGTATTATTTATACCCTTAGTATACTAAATTTTAAAATAGTATTCTGTAAGCATTTCCGCCTATCTAACCTGTCTTTGGTTAAGTTCCTTTATTATTAGGAATTCTGTAAGGTTCTTATAGTCCGTCTTAACCACAAATAGTTTCTTTATGCCTTGTAAGAATGCTCTCTATTCTTTAAGTACTGTAACTATACCTAACAACTCCTTGTTGTAGATGTTATAGTTTAACTCTAGTAGTGTCATCTTCCAACTATAGTATGCCACTAGGTGCCATCTATCTTAATATTTCTATAGGAAGCACGCCCCTAGTATAAAGTCTAATGCATCCGTTTTTATAACCGTCTTTAGACCTAGTTGGTAGATCTTAAGAACTGGCTCCTAGGTAAACAACTCTTTAACTCTTTTAAATAGTTCTTATTACTTCTTTCCCTATGCCTATGGTTTTTCTTTCTTCGTTAACTGTATAAATGGCTTAATGTTCTATAACCATTACGCTATAAACCTTCTACAATAATTGCAAAACCCTAGGAACGATCTTAACTGCGTAACATTCTCTAGTTCCTACCAATTCACTATAGCCTCGATCTTCTTTAGATCTATACTAAGTTAGCCTAGTTTAATAATAAATCTAACAAAATTGGTCTTCTAGGTAAAGAACTCGCATTTCTTAATTACTACTAGCATCTGTTCTTTCTGTAGTCTCTTTAAGACCCATTTAATGTGTTCTCCGTGTTCTTCCTCATTCTTTAAGTAGATAATAATGTTATTAAGGTATACCATAATAAATTTATCTAGGTATTCTCCTAACACACTATTAATTCGCTTCTGGAATGTTACTAGTGCGTTTATAAGCCCGAACTGCATAACTAATGGCTTATATAGTCCTTCCTTTAACCTAAAGGCTGCCTTCCATTTATCGCCTTCCTTAATCCTAATCTAATGGTACGCCTATCTTAGATCTATCTTTGTAAAGATCTTTACGTTGCCTATCCTGTCTTAGATTTCGCTAATTAAGGGTAAAAGATACCTATCCTTCCTAGTAATGCTATTTAACTATCTATAGTCTATACACATCCTAAGTTTTCTGTTTTTCTTTAGGATAAATAATACTGGATATTCTACTAACGACTATAACGGTTTAATGTATCCCTTTCGTAAGTTCTCCTAAATAAACTCCTTAAGCGCTACTAACTCTATTTCAGTAAGCTTATAGATTAGAAAGAACTTTAGACTTATTCCCTCTTCTAATTCTATCTTGTGGTCCTAAGCTATATGCTCTAACAGCTTTTTACTTTCTAGTAACCATAACTTTTTGCCATACTTATAGTATCTCTTTGGTATATAACTTAAGCCTCACTTAGTCTTTTTATATATCACTCCAACTTAGTACTATACCAACTTAGTTTGCTGTCACATTTTACGCTATTAAGTATCCTTAATATTAACTTAACCTATAACCCAATTAATCTTTAGATTGTACTCCTATAACTAAGGCATTTCTAGTATCGCCTCGTCCTATCCTAACGGTAGGATATTAAAAGACATTCTAACTGGTCTCCCTTTAATAGTTATCTAAATAGGTCCTGTTTTAAGATTAATAATACCTCCTCTATAGGCTATCTGATCTCCTAAAATTGTTATAAGTGGATATAGGTGTTCCTTCTGTTTATATAGTAACCCTATTCTTTCTACTGCCTTTGGTAATATGTGGTTTCTAGTTACTCTACTATCTACTAACACTTCAAACTGCTGATCTTGCCACTTAGCTCTTAAATTTAGGTATCGCCCTTAAATTCCTTTAAGGGTTTAAGGCTCTAATACTAGTTCCCTCTAGTCCTATACGCCTCCCCTTTTTCTAACTATTAGCTGCTAGATCCTACTTATACTTAGTCTACTTTTAGCCAATACTTAGTTCGTTTCTTTTTCTCTATATACCATAGATAAATATTCTCTAGGCACTCCTACCACTATTATCTGTCTAGGTATTCTTCCATAAGGAATCTTCCTGGTTAAAGTATTAAGTCCCCTTAACCTTATACTTCTACTAAGTGCCAACTATGTATATACTTAGCGTTCCTAAACCGCTTTTCCTCTAGTGCCTAATATATCCTTACTAGGTACTTCCGGTTCTTATCTTTAGGTGCTCTATATATATTATATATATTATCCACACAAGCTATCCATAATAGTATATAATGCGCTGCATATTTTGGGTTAACTCTTGGTTTATCTTTATCCTTAAGTTTAAACCTATACCTAGTTGACCTAACCACTGGTATCTCTGCTACAGGTATTAAGATTTATTATTTACTTCTCTAGTCCCTAAATCTCTCTTCTAGGTTCCTTAATATTATAATCAATGCTCCTTTAATATAACTTATACATTTCTCTATAATAGGTTAGTTTTAGACAACTTTTTCGTCTAGCTATATATAAAAATCTTCCTATTTGTTATTATATTATTGCCTATACCACTTTCCATATAACTGGTTTAGTGTGTATAGTCTATCCATTAAAAAGTACCTTGTTATTGCTATATTATAACATCCTTTAGTATATCTTTCTTTAAACCTAGTTAGAATATCTAGATCCTCTTCTTATTCTAGTTTATCTAACTACTTTACCCTAGGTGTCCCTGCACTTAGCCTATTAATAACTCTTTATACAGGTGCTTTATCCCTTATATAACCTAGCATAGCTAATCTCTTATCTAGCTTTTGCTCTTGCTATATAATAATTCTTGTTCTAAACTTATCTATAGTTTCTTATTTTCTGCGTCTTACAGCTAGATCCTTATAGTCGTTTTACTTTTTAATTCTAGTATTAACTATTTAATCTTTAGGCTAAACACTATATTTACCTAGAATTGCTAACGTTCTTACTCATTCTCCAAACTTATAGTTCTTAAACTTGCGTCCTATACTTATTCATTTATTACTAAACTAAGTTACTACCCTTTCCCATCAGTTTTCGTCCGTTATAGGTCCTTAGATATATCTTATCTCGTCTTAAGAATCTTAAGCTTCTTTTATCTCTTTTTAAGAATCTTAAGCCTATGGCCTTTTGCCTTTATTAAGTAATAAGCTAGCACTAGTAGTTGTCTACTTACTTAGTTTCTTCTAAATATTACTCCTATTGTCTTATAAAACGATGGAAATCATATCTAATGGTATCGCTATACCCGTTTCTAAACCCTATTTTATAATAGTCTCAGTCTTTGCTTCTGTTTCAACTTCTCTAAGGTTTATATACTCCTAGTAAGCTGCCTTTATTACCTTATCATTAGTAAATGCTTTACCTTTATTAAATTTATTATCTTCAATATCTAATCTGCGAGCTAGTTCGCTGGTTCCTTTAAACTTAGATAATAATAGCTCTTATAGCCAATAGCTTGCGCCATACTTAGCGTCCTTATAAATTTGGTATGCGTTATTATAACAATACGCAAAACTGTTAATTAAACATTCTTTTATTCCTTACAGTGCACCGTCATCCCTTTATATATATGTGCTGTCTGCTAGTCTAGTTCCCTTTACTATATAGTTACTCTAACCACCTCTATAGTCTCTGGCAAAATAACCCTATTTTCCGCAATTTATATAAGCTCTATCTTTAAACCATCTTTCTTACTATGGAGTCCGCCTAAACGTCTTCTACTATTAAGATCCCTGGTTTAGCCTCTACTCCTAGGTCCTTTAATTACTTAATCCTTAACCTTTAGGTTTCTATAGTTTCTTTTCCCACCTTTAGGTTTTTTTAGTACCGCTTAGGTCTATTAGCTCTGCGCCATTCTATAGTTTTTAACTCTATATCTATCGTTGCGTACTCTGCGCCTTATATAACTATAGAACTCTATCTTGCCCTCTCTTAGCTTGTTCCCTTTAGTAGATCCTATTATTAATCTTTATTAACTAATCTATTAACTCTTTTAGAGTATCTATATCTTTTATTAGAATAATTGCGTCCTAGACTTTAGCTTTAAGTCCCTATTTATACTATACTATAAGCGCCTTGTTATTCCACTTAACCTATATAGCTAGTATTTAGAACTGTGTTGTATACTTAATTACTAAAGTGCGTTATACTAAGTTCTAAAGCTTTTATTTCGCTATGGTTATAGCTTCTAGGTCTCTAAATATCTGTGTTAGTCGCTCTATAAACCCGTTCCAACTGGCAAATATGTACTGTATATCTTGGTTAGTAGTTATTATACCATTAGCCTATATTTCTATAAAATACGGCTTAAACCACTTAAGTACCCTCCCTATTAGGAACAATTCTACATAGGCTACTTAATCTAATAATATTACTAACTTCACTCCTTTCTATACTACCTTAAAGTGCATCTACGTAAGAAATCCCTTAAGCTTTAACTTCTCTCCTAAAAATCATTTAATTAAAGGTAACTTAATCTTTACTACTCTAATTCCATTAATACGTTCTTTAAGTATCCTATTATTATTTTATAAGTAATTAACCATTTCCTATAACTGACTTCGCGTAACTATTTAAGAATCCCTATTGTCCATACTGGTATCTCCTGGCCCTAAGGTTGTGGCTGTTGCCAACGCCGTTATAACTAGTACTACTCTTGGTGGTATATTATTTGATTTTATTCCAATACTGTAACCTTAGTAGTGAATATGTAACGGAATCTTGTAGCTTGGACTACGGTAGGTTCTGTTATTAGGCTGGGTATATAGATACAACAAAAACAACAATATAATAATAACTGGTGGAGTGGTTGCCTAATAGATTAACTCTAATTATATTCTAAGATTTACTATAAGGAGAGAACTATCTATAGTAGGGACTAAGGTCCTTTAAATACACAACTATACTCCTAAGAAATCCTCTCTTATATATAAGGTACGTGTTGTCTGTATTAAACGTAATATCCCTTCCATTTAATATAGTTAATACGTTTAACACTATATAACCTTAGTTACCATTTCTTATTATATGGTTCCACCAGATCTATCCTAGACCATACCTATATTAACCAACTAGCTTCCGCCGACTCTTCTCTAAGTAGTCATAACATCGTACTTAAAGCATCCATAACACTTTTAGTTACGGATTACGTTAACCTTTTTAGGGTTAACTTTAATCCTATCTATACTTACTATAAACCTAAGGTACTTTATGCGTTTTACCCTAAATTTATATTTTTTAATATTAACTTGTAAACCTATATTCCGTAATCTCTCTAGGACCTTCTTAATGTAAACTTAGTGCTTAAGTTTATTGTCTAAGTATATAAGAATATCGTCTAGGTATACCATACAGAATTCATTAAGGTAATTAAAAAGAACGTTATTTATATACCTTTAGTACATAGCCAGTCCGTTTATTAGTCCAAAAGGAAGAACTTTATATTTATAGGACCTATAACGGGTACAGAATGTTGTTAAATCTTTAGATACAGGGTCTATCCTAATTTAGTAAAAAGCTTAGCAGATATTAAGTTTAGTAAAGATCTTTACCCAGCTTAGACGTGCAAGGGTTTTATCTATTAACAGAATAGGATACCGATCCTTTTAAGTAATAGCATTTAGCTTCTAATAGTTAATATAAAAACAGAGGCCTCCACTAGGCTTTTTTACAAATAGAATAGGGGAAGTAAAAGGGGCTTAACTTAGCTTAATAAACCCTTTATCTAGGTTATTAATTAAGTACTACTTTGTTGCTTTTAGCTTATCCATTAATTATTAGTAGAGGGGGCTATAGCCTAGCGAGTTATTAGCTTCTAATTAAATCTTATAATCATATATCTGGTAAGGGGGTAACTTATCCAAAGCCGCCCTTAAGAACGCGTCCTTGTACTTAGCATAGACAGTAGGAAGGAGACATTTAACTAATTCCTTATTAGTTTCCTTAATTAGCTTTTCTTCCCTCTTGTTAATAATTTAGTCAATCTTATATAGGCTTATTATAAAGACCTCATTTTCCTTCTGGTATATATTAAAGTGGAATACTATAGCGCTAATTACGGCGATGTCTACTACAGGGGGGTTACAGGATAATAGGGGTGTATATAACCTTAGGGCCCTCTAGGGTATTAGCGTTATTATTACTCCTTTTAGCTCCTGTTGCATCTTTTAGAGGTTATCCCTTATATCTTATTAGTATGTTCTTTTCCATACTGGTCAGATCTACGCGATTTAGACGCCATCTATATTACTATCTATCCTGCTTCCGTATGTAGAGTCCTTCTTAAATATAGCACTTTGGGAGAGTATCTTTGTTAATACAGAGTTCTTTTTAGCTTTACAGCAGGCGTCTTTTTAGGTAAAGGCTAGGTTACGGGCCCGGATATCCTGCTAATATATAGGGTTAGACTTCACGGCTAGTGTCTTATAGTTAGTTCGGATTTCTCTAATAAAGGAGGGTAATTTTAGTCTATCCTCCGGCTAAATAAACTGTCTTTGTTATACGTTCAGCCAAATATTAAAGTAGGACATCTATTTTCGGCCAAGGATTATATTGTGGGACCCTAGGTCTAAAATGCAGAAAGGGATGCTATATTAACGTTATCCATTAAGGGAGATATATAACTTTAGGACGTAGGTGACCGGCTTACTAGCTTGGCCATTATAGCCTTTTACCTAGACAGGCTTCTCTAGTAGGGTGGCTTTTATATTTAAAAACTTAGCAACGTTAATTATACAGGCAGTATTTATAAAGGCAAAGCCATTTGCTCTAGTGTTAATAAGGGCAGTTAAGTTAACTCTATATCCATTTTAAGATACTGTACATGGAACCGTAAAGTGTTTTCCACCTATTAACTAACTTAGATTAATCTCTTTAAGATTAATAGGATACCCTAGGGGGGAGTCTTTCCTTAGGGTTCTTTTTTTCCTGACTTATTAGACATTTCTTCTTCCTCTATCTCCTTAATATCCCTTAGTTCTGGGTAAGATAAGGTAAAGTAACCCTTTTTATCGCAGTTGTAGCACGTGGCCGAGGCGGGGTTAATTAGGGTATTGTAACAAGTACTAGTTAAGGGCGTGGTATATAGCTAGTTAGGCGAGGCTCGCCGGTGTGTAGTTATAACCGCTTTTAGTATAAGAGTAGATGTAGCTTGTCTTCCTACTCTAGCTTCTATAGGTATAGCTAGCAAGTTGCGATTGCTATATAGTCGCTTCTGCCAATTAGGGCGGGTGTCGATCCGCTTCAGTTCTGCGTCTAAAGATAGGCAACAAGCTGCGAGTTTTTTATAGGTTAGTAGGTTATCTAAGGTTATAGCAATCTTCTCTTATAGCCGGATTGTTAGCTTATTGTATAAGTCTAAACGGTAGTTCTTAAGGGGAACCTAGCCTTCTCCCGCAAGGTATAGGAATTAAGTCTAGAATTCGGCAAAGGGTTAGTTTGGTTTTATTATTAGGCAATTATAGTTATACCAGGCATCCCGTACTTTGTTTAGGTTAACGTAGATAGTAGCCAGGTACCGTATTATCTTATTAATAGATATAAATCGGATAGGGGAATCGTCCTTAAACTTGGCTTAAAGGTACCGTTGGGCATCCCCTATAGTTTAACCAAAGAGGTAGAGCATTTTGGCTTCTTTAGAAAGGAAATAGTTATAGTTAACACGGAGCTTTCCTTATACTTAAATCCTCTAATTCTTAAAGGTAGGGTCTATCCTATTAGATAGTGGTTGGGAGTTAAGGAGCTTAATAGACTTTAATTATTTTATTATTATATCCGTACTCCCTAGTGTATTATATTTGGTTAAGTGAATAGGACAACTAGGACTTCTAGAAGGGGGGGCTAAGCTTTATAGGGCTGCAAGGCTGTCTAGGATCTCTTATAGGGTCTCTTATATACTTTAAGCTTGGAGACGGTCGGCTTCCTAATTAGCCGTTAGGGCATAAATCTGTTTGTATATGTCTATACTATTATCATTATCCTCAATTTTGGATCCTAATTGAATCTTATATTTTTCTTAGGTTGGGGCAGCTCTTTTAGATAAGCTCGCTTTAGGTACCATTATTAGCTTCCTAAGGTTTATTAGAATTATACAATTTGGTTTTAATTTTGGGGGTACAGGTCCAATCCTATCTGGTTTATAGGGTGGGATATTATTAAGGCCTTCCTAGGTAATATAGAGTTGTTTTAGTATCTAAGTATAGCGCGTTAACGCGTCATTACAGACAAAGTTTCTCGTGGGGTAGGATATTATTAAGGCCTTCCCAGGCAGTGTATGGAGAGCTTAGTATAATATAACGGCTTGTATAAATGCCTTTGAACTAAAGCTTGTGGATTGCTATCTAATAAAGATACTAAGCTAAGGAGAAGAAAAGAAGGGGGTTGCCAGGACCATAGTAAACATATATAAAAGGGCAGCCGCCAAGGCGCTAGCGGTAAGCGAGCCAATTGTAGGTTGGCAGAATATGGCAGCAGCATGGCAGAATTTGGCAGGTGACGCGCTCTAGCACCGTTACACTGTATAACGAAGTTTTAGGGGGGTTGGAGGACGAGGTGGTTATTTTAGAAGTAGGGGAGGATAATAACTTGTGGCTTAATAACGCGGAAGTACTCTAAGGTACTATATTAGACGACCCTTACCAAAATATTGGTGAGAAGGAGCCTATTAAGAACTATTTGGCACTTGCTAATTATTAAGAGCCGCCACCTCTCCTACTCCATTAATCTGGCAGAGCGGCGCGTATTAGAGCTTGAAGGACCTATACTTAATTAGCTTGTGGTAATTTTATATTAATTATAAGTGATACTAATAAGGGTCCTAGTAATCCTGAGCTAAAAGAGGTTGGCATTCCGTTGAAATTAAAGCGATCGCGATAGGGAGCTTCTATAGACGCGCATGAGGCCTATAAAGCTAGCGCACTTGCTATTAGGTCCCCTAAGGCCAAGCGCATGCGTGGTAGTAAAAAGGGAAAGGATCCTGTTGAAATAGACGGCCGAATATTGGAGTATTACACATGTAAATAGTGCTTTGTTATTCAAATTCAATTTGGCGTTGGTGATAGTGGCCCGTGCGAGCTTACTAATTGCTAAGTAATCTGGTTCTGTGGGATGGTTCTGCCCGGAGACGCTCCGTTAAAATCCCACAGAATTACTAGAAGACACAAATATGTAAAGGAGAATCTCTCGAATGGTGGTTCCCAGACAGCTCCATCCCCGTATTTCGAATAATTTAAAGTCAACCGTTGCTCTGCTTCACAAGCGATCTCCCCAACCGACGACTACAATGCTACCTGGCCGAATGCTCATCGCGAAAGGGGCCACACGAACAACTTGCATCTAGGGAGCACATTAAAACCGACAGATATGAGATTCTAAAATTATAAAAGGCGCAATACTAAAATGAAAGATCGTGGCAAAGTGTCAGACATGAACGGAACCAGATAAATCAATCATAAAATAAGAGAAAGCGCTCTCACAGAAACCCCCTAACACTTCTGCCCCGGATACGGACACTTCCCCGTCTCCGTACTCTTCAGCGCCTCAGACGCCTTCGTCTCCATCGTGCTCCTAGCTGCCTTTGTCGCCGCCTGGCCGTTCCACGCACAGCTCTCCCCGGGATAAGGGAACGGGCAATGCGCGCCCTGCGAGAATCCCGCCGGATAGCCCAACGAGGAGCTCGGCGCTTTAGCGCTCGAGGCCGGTGGTGCAGGTAGTATGGTGGACGGAGCAGGCGGAGCAGGCGGAGCAGGCTTAGACGTCATGATGGGAAAGATGGACGACGCGGTACTGTCAGGCTTCGTAGATGTATGCAGGCCGGACTGTGGTGATTATTTGGACGGCGACCTTGACTGGGGAAGTCGAGAGGGCGCGGGAAACTAGGGAAGTGAGTGAGGAGGCTTCAGCTGCTGATTGAAGCGTGTGTAGCTCGCTTTCGAGGGCGCTGAGGAGTGTGCCGGTGATTGGCTCTACGGCGAGAGTGGTGCTGCTGGCATTGACTGGGGCGGCTATTGTGCTTGAGATATTCGGAAAATAGAAGGAACTTGCATTCGCAAGGAACGTTGGACGGTTCGGCGCGTGTGCTATCGTTGAAAATTTAGAGATAGCGTCGCTAGAATATTAACGGAAACATAATAGGAAAGTAAACTACTGCATAGTCACAGCCATTATTTCTGAGCCAGTAAATCTTATGGATATGCATTGGGTATATATAAAGTAAATCAACACACGTCTGTCACATACGGCCATAGGTAATGGAAAACAGAGGGTCCCGTCCGCTCCCCTGTACTTAAACCATTAACCGGCAGATTAGTAGTTAGGTGGGTGACCACTAGCGAATACCTGCTGCTGTATGTCTCTGTGTTTTACTTTTTGCTCCTCTAGAGTTAATTCCTAAATGCCTGACACTTGTCTTTTTATTGCATCCATTACTCTAATTGCATTGCCAGAACTTGGGATCTGTTGCTGATGTGTTTGGGTATGGCATAGTCGTCTGTACCACGATGATTGATAAGTTAAAGTAAGGAGCAGACGTTGGTATTTCAGTACTCAAAGCATTAAGATAAGGAGCAGTCGGTTGGGTAAAAAGTGACGAGTTATGGATAGCAGAGGAAGCTGCTGAGCTGGCATTTGGTGCGCCGACAAACCCTGTATTCTCAGGGAGAACGTATGTAGTGTTTGTGACAGTAACAAATACCACTTCCTGAGAGCTGATCTGTGATGTAGTGCTCATCGGAGCGGCGTTGGGAACTGTGGCTGTCAAAGTTACTGTGACTACAACATATGAGTTCTGACGTGGAGAGTTAACGACAGCGTTCACTACCTGGCCGGCCAGTATAGCGAGAGAAAGTACTGCTGAAAACATCTTGCGGGTATTATTTTAAGTTAAGAAGGGTTGTTCGAATGACAAGGATACAAGCTTTTCTAGTAAGAGGTTTGGAAGGAGGAGTGGTCTATTATAATAACGAAAAGAGAACGTGATCACTGGAGACATAGTGAATGTTGTAAATATTACAAGTAAAGCGCCAACATTCTTTATTCGATGTTCATGTTGTACCAATGAGCCAACCTACACGTAGCCGACAGCATTGTACTTGAGTATTGTCTTCATGAATCGTGATCAGCCTTGCGTTTTTCTACTATGAACAAAGACATTATATCAATGAACAAACCCATGGAAGACACCGCCCACAGCTCGCTTATGCAAAACTAGCTAGTAGATCGATGCCACTGGGCTTTAGGGTGATGAAAGTTACAGACTGAGAAATTTTTCAGCAAATGCGAAACTTTTCCACGATACTGTGAGGAAACTCAACGTCCACTTTTTGTAAGAAATACTAAGCTAGACTCTATAAACTCTTACGATCAAACAGAAATATACTCATTCTGCAGCCACTTACTTAATGTATGCAAATGCAATGGTAATCGCAAGAGATACGATAGCTTTGTTATGACTGTCTTAATAAAGAACTGCCTTGAAGGCTGCTTCTAGGTAATGAGAACCCTTGCAGCTCGCTAGGCAGTTAAAGAGAAAAAGGGTATAAAGGTCAAGGAACAAACTTTCTAAACGGCCAACCAGAGCTTGAACCACATGCTAGACTTTCGAGCCGATAAGAAAGCGCTGAATGCATGACTTGACTAGGTAAAATCCTGCTCATATGCCCCAAGCGCAGTATATTCGCAGCAGAATGGCTCGAGGGATATATTTTGAGTGTATTGAGTTATCGGTGGATGGCTTTCGTTTCCAGCACTTGGGGGAGAAAATGGCCCTCTGGTTCTGTGAAATGTTTGCACATCTTGACGTTTGACAGCCCAACCTTATGTCCATAGCACAGAAAGACCTATGTGGTTTATTTTCCCGTAATATGATTCGGTTCATATAGAGATATGTGATGAATATGCATGACAGCTGTAGAGGTTTTTGGTGTTGATGTTGATGTTGAGGTTCCTTGACCAATCCAACCCACGGAAAATGGACTGACGCCAAGCGAAGATCTAGCACATCCTGGACGAATCTTGCTACGAGGACGACTCTCCTCTTCGCCGAGCGCCATTACTCCACCAACACATCGCCTCTCCCTCAATTGACCCTCTCCTCTCTCCTTCGGGCCCTGAGCCAGCTTCCGATCACTATGTTGGCGAGATCGTGCCTCCGCTCGGCGCGCTCGGTCGGCCCTGTCGCTCGCAACGCTGCCAGCAAAACAGCTTCGGTACGCCCAATCATCCCATCCAGCTCCAGCTTCGACAACGCCATCTCGAGCTCCAATCCTTCCAATTGGAGATCATGCTGATTCAATGGATTTATAGCGTTCTGCCTCGACGTCGAGCTCCACAACCGAGGAAGCTGCCTCGTCCTGGAAGACGACGGCTCTTGGTTCAGGTGCAACCGCCTTCGCCATCGGATCCGTGGCCTGGTACTATCATCTCTACGGCCAGAATGTCGATGCTATGACACCAGCGGAAGAAGGGTGAGTAGCCTTGAATACTTGGGTTTTGGGTTCGGCCGGGGCAATGACACTGGGCGCTTGACTCTCTCAGCAGACCAAATACTGATTAGATGTTCGGCATTTTATAGGCTTCACCCCACCGCATATCCATGGGAACATACCAAATGGACTAAGACCTTTGATCATCAAGCGTGAGTTACCGAATGCTAAGATATCCGCAACACCCGTTCTGATCAAATCAGTCTACGCCGAGGCTTCCAAGTCTACCGCGAGGTTTGCGCAGCATGCCATTCTCTCAAGCGTATTCCCTATCGCTCACTCGTCGGCACCATCATGACCGTGGATGAGGCCAAGGCATTGGCCGAGGAGAATGAATACGACACTGAGCCGAACGACGAGGGAGAAATTGAAAAACGGCCAGGAAAACTTTCTGACTACCTCCCAAGCCCGTATAAGAACGATGAGGCTGCCCGCGCTGCCAACAATGGTGCCTTGCCCCCGGATTTGAGCTTGATGGTTAAAGCGAGACACGGCGGCTGCGACTACATTTTCAGCTTATTGACCGGCTATCCCGAGGAACCGCCTGCAGGAACTGTCGTACCGGAGGGATTGAATTTCAATCCATACTTCCCTGGAACTGGAATTGCCATGGCCCGTGTGCTGTATGACGACTTGGTTGAGTATGAGGATGGCACTCCTGCATCTGCATCTCAAATGGCAAAAGATGTCACCGAATTCTTGAACTGGTCTGCTGAGCCAGAAATGGATGAGCGGAAGAAGATGGGCTGGAAGGTCTTGGCAATTGGCGGCGTTTTGTTCGCTTTGAGTGTTTGGGTGAAGAGGTATGTGATTTGGTCTTTCAATTATACTGCTACTTCTCCGAGCTAACGTTATCCAGATACAAATGGACGCCCCTCAAGACTCGGAAGATCGTCTATAACCCACCCGTGGGCCCCGCAAAAAACCCATCAACCGCAAGACCAAATGTTAAAATGAGCGATAAGCAGTGAGTGAGATGACCTGTAAGAAAGGACAGAGCTGGTTGGCTGGGGTATTCGTTGCAGCGGCACGGGAGGCGATGCATGCCGTGTCTATTACTTGTACAGCACTAAGAAAACAGCTAAGATTTATTCTCCATTCCCTTGTGCTATAGACACATTGGTGTTGCTCAGATGAGTTTTGTTTGATCCTGTTTTGAACCTGTACTACCAAATGCAGTTCCTTTGATTCTGCCTAATGGTTTCATCCACACAGCCATAATGTGACTGCCCCAGTTATCCGATCCAGGTCTATTACATCTGCTGAGGTTGCCGCTTCTTCCTCTACTTCTCCAATCACTTTTCCTATGATGCCCATGAACGGTCTATTGACCAGTACTAGGAACAATCTACTCATACCATTATGTCATCGCATCGTCTTAGATACAACCTTTCCAGGAGTCGAAGTCGCTGAACCTAGGGCAACAGTGCATCTCAACCCATCTCCAACTCCGCCGCTTCTCCGCTCTCGACCCACAACCGCAATCCCCTCCCCCTTCATCTTTCCATCCTGCGCCAACCAAACTAACTGCAGAATTTCCTCCAACCCATAGGAAGGATTCGAAGCGACCGAGACGCGATGTTCCACCACAGCCTCCAGGATCTGCCTCGCCTGCTCCGGTAAGCAGACGAGCGAGCCCTGCATCCGTACATCCCTGAAGGCCAGCTCCAGGAACGGAATGCAGACTTCGCCCAGCTGACTCCACACGGTCGCGGTTATCCGTCAACCGCAAAACCCAGCTCCGTGCTCCGACACGTTCGTGCTCGTACCCACCCTCTCGTCCCCCTGCCCAACGGGCGAGCTCCAATGCCTCGTCCCGCGGCAGGTGGCGCAGGAGCAGTCGACGAAGCCCGAGGAAGCGGTCGGCGGGCGGAAGGAGGTGGCGGGTTTTGGACGAGGAGGCGGTGTGGGCCGGCGGCGGCGGGGATGTGTTAGAGGTTGTAGGGGCAGTTGGACTGGGGAGGTTAGCTGGGGTGGTGGGAGGTGGGGCTGGGAGGGTACCTGTGCGGCCTGGCATGCGGATATGGTTTCTGGGGTGGCCGGGGCGGCGGTTGTTGGTGTTTTGAGGCCCTTCAGGGTGGAATGGCGAGGTTTTCGATGAGGTGGTTTAAGGGATGGGGAGGGCAGGGATAGGTGGAGGACGACAGGCATACTGCTCCATGGCAGTGCAGCGGATGACACTTGACGGATGATAGATATAAATGCTGCAGGTGACATGAACGATAACATGAGAATTCGAAGACAATGAGAACTCTAGTTTGAGAGGTGAAAAGTGCTGAAATCTACGTAAGGGTCAGCCTCGATAAAGAACAACGATTAAGTAAATTAACCTCATTGTAGTGCATTACTTCGTCGTCTGTACCAGGAGTGAAAATAATTGAATGCTCCACAGGTAGAAAATGCAGGTTACTCGTCCTTGCCGGTACGAAACACATGCGGTGCATTGTTCTCGGGTGTTGTAAATGGCGTGAATCTTTCAGGGCTTTTCAGAGCTTCAGCAAAGGTGAGGGCCTGCTGCATTCCTATTGTTCGGCCAATGTATTGAAGGCAGTTGATGACCCAGAGACGGAGGTGGTTGGGACAGACTGACATTCTACCGACCATGAAGAGCGGCCAGACGAGGTAATAACAACCAGACGCACGAACGGACTCTAGTTCTAGGATTTGTGCTTGAGGTACGAATTGGCTTGGAGATTTTGAAGTGGGTGAGCCACACGCTAATGCCGAAGGAGGGATGCCTAGGGCACCCCAAGCTTGCAATGCCTGCTCGGATCCCGCAGGATGTAGCGGTGCTAATGGTGGTATGTATCCAGCATGTTGTCGCACCGTGGCACATATCTCGGAAGCGAGTAGGATTATGGCGTCCGTGGAGAGCTGGAGTTGCACTGCATACTCAGGGGCAGTGAACAGGGGTGGATTAAAGGAATATCCTTTAATAAGCTGCTCGCGGATTATTTCATTCAGGACCATTCGTATAATACGGAAGTTATTCCACATCTGAGCTACCCAAAGATCGGAGTAGACATGATAGAAGCCTTCGGATACCAAACCTGGATCAGCGTCCGTAAAAATTGTCTGGTATTGCCACATAGGTGGCATGTTGGTCTGAAGACTTAGGAGCTCGCTGTCAATCTGCATCGCAGAGGCGATGATGGCATCAGGATTGAAAAGATTCCCATTCTTTACTGCCACATTTAAGTCGATGAAGCGTATCATGATATCCGAGAACGACTTGCCAGGAGTGCGTCCATCGAAGAAATTAGTAGAAGATGCCCAGAGCTCTACAAGATCCGCAGGCATTGGAACCTTGTTTTGTATGCAGCCGAGAAGGATGGTTCCGTAGAACTGCTGAAATATACGGAGACCAGTCGTCGTCTTAAACTGCTCACGCCCACGTAGTCGAATAAGTGTAGCGGCTCCGTTGATATGGTCGTACCAGGATTTGAAAGATCTCCCGACTTGGTATGTAAGATTCTCGTATATGCCCAAAATTAATACGGCTATCAGTGTGGTATCTTTTGTCGCATCGGTCGGAGACCGTAGAGCCGTATTGATCAAAGCAAGCGCAGAGACGTGCCATTGCCCGGCCGTCTTCATTAGCTCCTGTGACTGTACGGTATTTGCAAAACCCGCCAGCCCTGCAGCAAGTAAACTTATGCGAAGGGTCTGATCGACGCCTGGTTGGTGGTACATGACTGGCAGATATTCGAAATGACCTCGCGGCAAGTTCCTGCTTCCAATGACATAGTGAGCAAAGAAGAAGCTGGCTGCTTGGTCTTCAATTGGTGGAGCCAAACTGCGTATAGAGCTTGACTGCATCGGGAAGCCCCCAGGCGATGAAGCATTAAATGTGGTTGATTTTACTCGTTGAGACAACGAGCTAGGTCCACCGGCATTGCGTCGACTTCCGGGTGAAGCCCGCGACCTCCTACTGTCCGCAAAGTCTTGAGCTCGAACACGCGCCTTTCTGACAACGACCTCACTCTCATGCCTGAACATCAAATCTAGTGGATCTCGATAGCCAGAACAATCGCGTTGGACTCTGATACATTGGCTACATGCTGGTCTCACCAGATCGCACTACCAAATTTCAGTATTTGGATATTTTCCCACAAGATGCTTTGATGTAGAGCCCCAATTATCGAAACATGCTAGGAGCCATTACCTTTATTTTTCTCTCTCTGCAACCTTTACATCCTTTGGATGGCTTTCCGCTATTAACCATTTTAAATGAAGTTTGGAGACTCTGAGATAAAGAAAGAGAGATAAAAAAGGAAAAAAAAGCTAGTGACTTGAGAATAACGGTTTAGAAGAGAAACTGAGAGTTAAATGTGAGCTTTGAATTGACATCAAAGACTACTTGGAGGCCAAAAATCCTTCCAATCGCGTTAACGTGTTTCCGAGCAAGAAAGTTTCAGCCCCAGCTGCCGCGTCAACGGTCAAGGCTGAGCGGCTGAAAGCCGGAGGTTGAGTGTATGCCTCCGATTGAAGGATCTGGAGCGAGCAGTGGCGATGTCACAGCTTTGCATGGAATTCTCCTGACAAGCTTTGCGCCGCATTCGATTTGGTGGCAGTACTGTAGCACTGCCGGTATGTCGGCACGACCTCAAGATTCAGATGGCCCGTGCCTTTTCGTCCAAATATGCCCTGTGCAGGCTGTACCTCACCGCCATCACAGCCTCAGCTCGTGTGATGGCGGCACATCGGCGATTGGAGCTCTCCGAACATAAATTAAGTATTGATTTTAGAAAAGAAAAAACTCCAGGCTCGACAACGCATATCATAAGCCCTGCATTTGCGTGTAGCGGTTTAGGCATGCGCCTCAAGCAAGCAAACATTGCTGCAATTCACGTAAATACGCTCCATTTCTACTTAAATGCGAGAATGCAGTGAGATATGACAAATGGGTGACATGATGACAAAAGAAACTAGCAAGTCTAGAATGATACTGTCAAAAAACAAGCCTCTCCTTCTACCTAGCATACATGCATTACATCCCTCAGCGAGCTGCAGTGGAATTCTGAGCAGGCATGTACGTCTTCCTTTCGGGGGATTTCCCCAAAACCTTCCCATCCGCCGCCAACGCATCTACATAAGTCCATTGATAGTACCTGCTCGCAACAAAGCTTGTCTCAAAGCCGTTTTTCACCGTAACCCCCAACCCGGTGAAGTGGTGTGTTCCATTCACGCTGCCCCAAAATCGCCAGTTGGCAATCTGCGTCGCGCCATTACAGGATGCGTATATCGCTGTAGATCCAGCTGTGCCATTTGCGGTCGCCCACAGCGCTGGGTGGAATCGGGGTTCCCGACCCAGTCATTGTGGTCAATTTTGAAGATTCGATAGCTCATTGCAGCGGAGTTTACATCAGCACCGTATTGACCCATCATAATGCAAATTCCATCTTCGGTAAACTCGGCCATGTAGGGTCTACTACCCCACCCCATAAAGACATTAGTGTTGGACAATAGCTGCGTGTCGCCTTGGCTGGTGGTGAGAATGCCGCCATTAGGAGTGCGGTATTGGTGAAGCAGAGTGCACACTCTGGTATCAGTGTTGGCAGACATGACCATGCCGGAAGAATAGGTGCTAGTCGTATTCTCGTCATCAGAGCCATTGTCAAATATCGAAATTGTAGTAGTTGAGGCGTTTTGGGCCCGAATACGAGCATGATACTGGAAAGCAAACGTGTTGTTGAAGCCGACGAATTTAAACTCATTCTTCTTGCCATTAAGGCGCCACATGATGGAGCCATCCTTCCCGTTTATCTTGAAAAGAGTGCAAAGGTATCGGCTAGAGATCAGATAATTACCGTCATCATCCTTCTCCACGGCATTAAGATGGTTGTAAAGTTTGTTAGCCTCACATCGTTGCAGTGTAAGGAAAGCTAAAAGTCAACGTAGAAGTAATCCTAGGCCGTTTTGATTGTAAGGCCGTCACCTCCTTCGTTGAAGCTGCCTCTTTCATTGTAGCTTTCGGAAAGGTCGGTATAATCAAGGGATCGCCATTCAAAGAGCACTTCGCCGGTTTGAATGTCGATCTCTTGAAAGATGTCCTCCAACACCCAGTCTACTGGCTGGCTGAAGCCATAAGCACTCAAGTCGTATTGGACAGGCTCAAAAACTGTAGTTATGGCGGTGCCCCGGGAAGGACGGTAAACTTATGAATATCATTGGGAGCTCTTCCGTTTCCGGACTGAACCGTAGCGACTGTGCGGTAGGTGCTATCCGTAATAATACCATGACCTCTACCACCACCAATAAGATCCTGTCCGTTATAGAATGACAGATGGGGCTGGCCATTGTATGTTGTGAGCTTGATATCGTGCGTGCTCGCCCCATGTACATGTCTAAAACCGCTGTATATAAGATTCTGAATAACCGTAAGCATACTGAAGACCTCATAATTTGCCGGTGAAGGTAGCTTACGCCTTTGTGGTCGTAGATGTATGGCCCATTCTGAACAGTTTCCGCGGAGACAAGTTCCAATGTTGCAACCTCAGCTAAGCAATTCTCGGCTGTGACAGATGTGGTATCACCGGACCCCGCCGCTAATTTCGAGCCTGCAGGTGGGGTGTAAGGAGTCATAAGAACATATCCAGGAGTTACGAGGCTCTCATCGTAAATGGAAAACAAGTCCTGGGCGCTTGGATATCGGGTCGCTGTGGTGGGGCAGAGTTGGTAAGTCAAAGAATCACCAGGTTAGGAGACTTGGAGATAAATGATTTTATTAACTCACCGAATTGAAGGTCCAGTTAAGATTGACGGAAGGGTAAGCAACGCTGCCATATGGAAACAGTAATGCAAGGGACCATAGCGTGAAGCACATGTTTAAGTCAGGGGGGAACGGGCTGAATTGATCTCAAAGAAAAGACAAGTTTCTTAAAATTCTTTGAAAGGATGGACTTCTTAAGATAGTGTTTGTCCCGCACCAAAAAAGAGGTTGAGAGCAATGCTAGTTGAAGAAAGAGAAGACCTCTTGTCCTTTTATAGTTCAAATCTAACATTTCGTGATCAAAATTATCATAAGGATAGCTCTAAGCTTCAGCCACTAAATTGAAAGCGGATATCGATGCGCTAGCCGCTAACACAGGATAGACGTGTTGGTTATCGTAAGCATTGTGGACAAGGAAAAGGCTCAGATGGCGAAAACCAGCCTTGAAATGCTAATTTCCAATGGAAACATCTATTTTATTATGGTAGGGCCGCAGTATTTTCCCGCTGTTCCCGGTCAAGCAATGGTATATGCATAAGAGCTGGGGTACTTTAAGAAACAACACTCAGTGAAAATGCGGAAAAGAGTTCACTTGTTTATCTTGAAGGTAATTTTGTTTTTTGGAATATCTGAGTCTACTGTGATGGCTATTTGAGGTGTGAACACTAGGACAACACCGCCCCACCTCCAAGGCTGTGGTACCCCTGGGGCAGAAACGTTTCCAAAGCGGTAGGCGATGCGAGCAGCGTCAAAGGGATTTGACAGGTGGAGCGAGGGCAGACGGAATATAGCGCACTTCCGGTTTAGGTGTTTCAAAGTAGGGTTGCTGGATTTGCCGTGATGCACAATGTTGGCCTTTCAACTTTAGAGAATGGAGAGTTAAATGATGTTCAAGGGGCTTGAAGGTTGGTTCAGCTACGTCACCAAAAGCGCAGACCACCGCGATCCACGTGGAACCCTTCTCAGGTACGACTTTCAAACCCGCATCTCTGTCTGCATATGGCCTTTATTCATCTCCACTGGTACACACACTCTCTTATTTTTGTTTCTACATAAAATATCCCAATATGAGTGCCAGCAAGATGGCTGAGGAGCTGAGCCGAAGGCATCCACTCCAAAGGCTACAATCACCATCCCGAGGCGTATCAGCTGTCTTACACGTACGAACTCTCACTTTTTGTTTACACATCTTGCTCCTACGAATCTTTCTCCTACGAAATCTTACACAGAAATAGGCTGTTGGTCTCGTTAGCTATGCATCTTCGTTCAAGTAGTGAGTTCCCCATATGTACCTCGCTCTCCTTACCGCAAACGTATAGCTGACGTCGTGCTTTAGCCTTGTGGACCACCCCAACGTAATGTAGGACTTTTAGTATCTTTATGGAGCTCTATTTGATCCTATTAGACGTTGAATGCTTCATATCTATCCTAGTTCTTATTCGCTCTCTTAAGCATATAAAGCATCTTGCATAACGCAGTATGGCCTGCATGTGTCCTCGGTGTCCCATGTCTTAGCTTTAGGGGTTACTTCTGGCTGCTCTATGTTCTGCATTCAAATCTCTGTCATGTTATCAAGAAAAAGCCACACTAATCCCCGACAGCAATGACTCGTACGGCTGGCATATGCAATACCTAACCATCATCGGTGCGCACATCCCCTCTCCCCTCTCCCCTCTCCCCTCTCCCCTCTCCCCTCTCCCCCAAGCCATACCTCCATTTCGCGGTTCCCCACCCATCGACTCTCACCACTAACAGCCCCAGGCCTCTCCCTCGCCACCGCAACCTTCGCCTCGGGCCTCCTCGCCGACCTAACCCTCTCCCCACGCCTCTTTACCCTAAAAAACAACTTCGCCGTCACCGCCGCCCCGCTTGAAGTCCTCGTCAGCATCCTCTACTGGGGCCTACGCATCGTAACCCTCCCCCCTCGCCCCTCCCACCCACATCTCTTCCTCCCCCGCTAACCCCCCCTCCAGATCGACCCCGCCCTCGTAATGCCCACCTGGGCGGCACCGCTCGAGACCTCCGCCGACCTAGGTTTCCACTTCGTGCCCGCGCTGCTGCTCACCTTGGACCTGCTGCTGCTGTCGCCGCCGTGGCCCGCAACGACCGTCGCGTCGGTGCGCACGCTCGTCATCAGCACCGCCTTCGCCTTCGCGTACTGGTTCTGGGTCGAGCTGTGCTACGCCCACAACGGCTTCTACCCGTATCCGATCTTCGCGGCGCTCAGCACGCCCTGGCGCGTCGTGCTGTTCGCGTTCAGTGGCTGCTTGATGACGGGGAGTACGTTTGGGCTTAGGGCGGCTTATGGGTGGGTCAATGGGGTGGAGATGGGGAAGGTGAAGGGGCCGTGAGCAGGTCCAGGTTGCTGGGTGAGGTAGGATGGGGGACGGCCAAGGGGATGTGGGGGATCGTGGCTCTTAGTGGGCGCGGTTGGGAGATCAGCAGGGTAGGTCATGGGGTTGACGTTTTCTGGGACGGGAGGGGCTTGGGTGAACCGGAGGGTTGGAATGTAAGACTGTTGGGAGGAGCAGGGGTGTGGGGTTTGTGACTGTGTGTCTCAGGGCGTATTGCGATTTCGCTAAGCTATTACCTGGTGATCTCGGATAGACTAGACGGGGCGTCGAGGCACTTCACTGGAGTTTCGCAGACAATGCTTGGGGTGCGGAGAAGAAGAAGATCTAAATCTTGAATGCAATTCCTTTCTGTACTATAGTGTATCATTGCCCGCCCGCAAGGATGATTCACAGTTATAATACAAAGGTAAGGAACCAGCAATTAACGTACCACCATTACCCTTCTTCGATGTAAATGCAGTGATAGGATAGCCAGTGTCGAGCTTAGATATTTAGTAGTTAGAAAAGCAATGCGTCTCGGGCGATATAATTCCTTCAAGCCCTGTGGAAAAAATAGTCCCAAAAACAAAACCTGGAAAATTATTTGCAACACCATGCAAATGCTGCAACTACAGGCGCAAAAACAGATAAACTCATAATTCGTGCTTCGTAGACATGTCCAGCATTTCATCTAGTGCGGCGATGGGGACGGCGGTGCAGTCAATGTCCGCTGATCGTCGACTTCCTCCTCGTTCGAATGGTACGAGTCGAAGTATAGCGGATTATAGAATAGGCCCTGTTGCTCATACCTAGGGCCTTGGTGGTAGGGGTGGTAGGGGAGTCCATTGTTGTAGTAGGCGGGCTGCTGGAACATAGGCTCCATGTTCTCTTTGTTTTCATACTGATAAGGGTCGACGTATGGTTTGAAAGGAAAGGTGGGGGATTGTGCTGGTTGTGGGTAGTGGAATTCCGAGGTAAGGAAATTAAATCCAGCAGGATGCGCAAAGGAAACTTCTTGGTCTTGGAAGACCTCGAAGTCTCTCTTCTTCTTTGGCCCAAAATCATTGTAATTGAAATCAATCTGACCGTGTTTATCGTCGAAGGCATTCCGGGAGACATGGGGAAAAGTGGAATGTCGGGTGTGCTGGCGCGTTCGCCGAGTACAATTGGTGTCCATCTCGACCAATGCAGGTCGGCTTAGATACGACTTCTTCGGGGTGGTCTCGAGTTTGACCGGGCTGCTGTCGTCGTAGACTGAGCCAGATATTCTTCGCTGCTTCTTGAAGGTTCCCAGAGGCGTGAAAATGAGTTCCGTAGGTTCCACTTCTTGGGAGTTTAGCTCCAACTGCTCAACGACGGAAATATCCTTCTTCTGATTTCTCTTCCGCCTCATCTCAGATGTGGCTGAGTCGAAGATGTCCATACCAGGCCAATACACCCCCTTGAGTTTTATACACCCTCTAATAGTGCTCTCCTCGGTTGTAACGGTAGTAGTATCATCATTGTTTGCCACTGCCCCTAGGTACCCGTTGTAGTGATATCCCCTACGTTCACTGGGATCTGATATATCGTTTGAGTTCTCGAAGTCTGCACTGGTATTGTAAGACGTTGAGTGAGACGTTGGCCAAAGTTGCATCCGAGGAGCAAAGGATCGATGGTGAGAGGCCTGATCAAAACCAGGTGGCGGTGTAGGGGTGTAGCAGGCTTCACTCTTGATTGGATAGTCAGAAAGGCGAGGATCGGGGACATTGAGAATTGATCTTGGCTGTGTTGGGCGTGGTTGTGCAGATGTTACGTTCAAGGTCGAGCTTGTTCGAGCTGTAGTGCATTTCGTTGGTTAGGAATTGTAACCATTCCACTGAGGCGGAGCAGTCTACCTGAAGTCCTAGTCCGAGTGCGTCTCTTCTCCCTCTGGTTCATCCGCTCAGACATAAGATCTTCGACGTTCCATTCGGTATACCACCGATCGTAGGTTTCGATGATGCGTCGTGATGAATCCTCAGTGCCAGAGCGAACCTTTACTTTGTAGTAGTGAGACAAGTGTCCCTTGCTAGCGATATGGGTGAGCAAGTGCGAGACATCGCTGAAGTTGGGTTTTTTTGGACAAATGTTGCAGTGCAAAGGGATGCTGGTGGGGGCCATAACGGTCCACCAGTTATGAGAGAAGCAAGTGAGCAAGATACAAAAGCACGTCCAAGGAGAGTGCACTCTTTGAAGAGAATGTCTGGCCGAAGAAAGGAGCGGGTTGGCTGTGAAGAAGGAAGAACAGGAGGGCGACGGCGAGCAATTATGAGGTAGCACCAGTGTTGATGGTGTCACTTCCGCGGTAATATGAACATTGTTGACATAGCTGGAGAGGTAGGAACAAGTCTATTGAATAAACAAAGTCTACAAGGAAAGCTCACTAGGGCAATTACGAGGGAGGATTAATGTAGTCGGGAGTTTAGGTCTTCGCCAAGCACGCGGAGAAGTGATGGCATGCCGAAACCGACCAACAACTTTCATCTTCTCTCGCTTTGTATCTCACGCCTCATGGTGAGGGAGACGTGAGGTATTAGATAGCAAGAGGAGCATCATGGTTATTATACTTGGTGGTGGGCCTTAAATAGAATTACAAGTGCATTGGATTGGATTGGTGCAGTTCATGAATTCATGTCTTCATGTCTCACTTCCCCAAAATGCGCTTCGTGATGGCCAACGGCATACAGCTAGAGATCAATGTCAGTCTACGCCGGCGAGGAAATTCGTATAGTTGTCGCTGAGACTTACTAGACGGGGTCAACTTCCACTAAGCCTGGATATTTCAGCAGGCTCAAGCCAGCAATGCCGAATACGGTATGGAAGACGTCAACCATGTCACTGGGCCTATCCGCAAAGCCACCCAAATTGGGGTCCTATAAAAGTTAGATGCTAGCCATAATGTCGATATTTTAGAACATTCACCTGACAGCTGAGAATAAACGAAGTCAATCGATCTCCGTCAATCCAATGGAGCTTTTCAATCATGGCGAGGCTACTTGCAACCCACCAGCTATAGCACACATCCTCCTTCTTCTCGGGCCTGCCGTTCAGACCTCCATTCTTCAGTTGTCGCTCGCTTAGCCATGCTCCTAACTTATCACGATCCACTAGGTCGAGACGACCAGCAATGGACAGAGCAGCAAGGCAAGCGAAGATCTGTCCACTATGAGACTCGGCTCCAGGACTATTACCATAGCCACCATCAAAATTCCCACAGCTTTGAATGTGCTCCACTGCTTTGTCCACATCGACGAGGCTGAGAAGCCCTAGAAGGGACAACGCATTGAGAGCGCCGTACAGGAAACGCGTGTCCGTTTCACCCCATTCATCACCAGCAAAAGTCCCTGTTGCAGAATTCTGCAGGCTAGCAATGTCTTCATAACAGTGAGCTCAGGGCGTTAGTGACTCGTCGACAGGGAATTAAGCGTACAGTGACCAATCTTTTGTCGCCCACCTTTGACACGCTCTTCTAACTCGTCAAACGCGTCGAGGGTGGCAAGGATTTGCACACCGCTGACGGTGTATAACATATGCGCGTCGTGCCCTGGTGCGGCTCCAAAGCCACCATTTTCATGCATGCACGATAGAACGAAATCAAGTACTTCGTTGCGAGGAAGTGCATCGGGATGGCCGAGAAGATGCACAGCTGTCAAGCCCCAGTAAAGGCCGTTCAGACGCAGGTGCTCAGTAAGCCAGTATTCCAGCTCGTCTTTGCGCTGCAGTCAGGTCAGCGACGGGGCTTCTTGGTCGGCGTGGGAGGCTAGCTCGTTAGCACGCACGGTATCAAGGCTCTGAATATAGCTGACATGCTTATCAACAAAGAGGCGCAATTCTTGTGGCAAGCGGGCGTCTGTGATGCCGCCGCGGCCAGGGCCAGAGACAAGAGACATGAAGTTGGGGGATATTGGGGGGACACTGGGGGTGGAGAGGTTCTAGTAAGAGCGCATAGATGCCTGAAGTTTTGGAGTTTGCTGGCCTCTTTCGCCTTCTTACAAGGGTATGGGCGTTTGCGGTTGGTGCTGAAACCCTTACGGAGAAGATGCTTGGCGGAAGGCATTCCAGGGCGTCGTCGTCGTCGTCGCAATGCCCCAAATCCCCTTAGTTTCCCTCTGGGTACTTCTGCAATCCCCCCGCCAGCTTTGAATTCCTCATTGTCGGTCTGCTACGCTGGCCCTCACCCTTTGCTCTCACGCACTGGCCCCTTCCATCCCTCCTGTGTCTCCGGGAAGCCGGGCGCCGTCCCTTCGCTTTTATTGCCGCCGCACTACAGATATCCTGCAGGAGAGGTATGGGCTCGCGCTGACCTTTCTGGAGGCCAACCCACGCTCGCTGCACAATCCCATTGTCCATTCTTTTACTATTGACCCTTCCTTATCTGCCTGTCCTCCTGTGCCCTGTATTTGCGCCAACCGCTCGAGGCAGAGCAGTAACGTGCTGACGCTCAACCGCCGCCTTGAGACAGCACGAGCTGCTATTTAGACACCTTTTGGGAACTGCGGGGGCATCTCCACGCGGATTGCACCAGGGGCTGCGGTTAGGACACCTTTGTCCTCTGCCGAAACCAGCAGATCCTCTTGTTGTTCAAAAGCTTTGGTATGTCTCTGATGCGTGAATGAGCTTGTTTTTCGCTTTGTCGCGGCATCAGTGCGAGGTGTGCCGTTGTACAACAACATGTAGTATTTGCATGAAGCTTTTCATGCTGGCCAAGGAACTGACTGTTCCGTAGGCTAGCATCTCCATCCTTCACAACTCTACGCCAGCCTCCATCCCTACGGCCCTCGAAGTAGTGGGAATACCAGACCACACCGGGGGTCCTAGTCGTACAGACTCCTGTGTCCGAACCAGCAGCGGGTTCCTGCGTCGTTACAACACTCTCTTCTATGCTTAGAGTTACAAGACAAGGCTTTGGCTGAGGGCAGATTCGGTTCGTTGCTATAGGCGGCACTGGGCGGAAAGTTCTCGACTTTACCGGGCTACCACGGTTCGTGCCACCATTACTCTCAGATTCTTCCGGAATCATATCATGCCAAACCGAATCTTCTACGACTTAATGCTGATCAAAATGTCTCTACAGAGCCATCAAACAAGCGCAAATACAACCAACCGTTTTTCTGAAGACTATTCAGCACATGTGCAACCGCCACTAAGGCTCCTGACACTTCGACAGCCGCCTCGGTCTTGTCGTACAGAGACAGCCTCCGCTATTCTCCGAGCCCGGACTCCTTTGCTGAATGCAAGCTCTGAGGTATTTTCTATATCTCATGCCACAACTAGTGGAACTACAAGTTTTTCCTAGCGAAGCAAATCTTTGGCTGCTATTCTTCACTTAATCGTGAGCGAACAGTAGGCCGACTTTGTCGCCTAGGGTTTTATATAGTCTTTGATTGCTAATTTTATTCACTAGTCGGTCATTACCTGGAACACGCACCGGAGGACGATAAGAAAAATGCCGAAGTCCTCTTCCCTTTCGCTAACGATGCTTCCAGCGCAGACGCTGAACTGCAAAGAAACTGGCGCTGCCCAACAACTTAGCCCTCGAACTCCCCGCTCTCCCTCGTTGTCCGGCTCAGACGCCAAGGATGATATAAACGGCGAGGAAGCCCACGATTCTGACTTGCCGACGCCAATTGCCCCATTTTACCCGCTTCCAGACTCACCGTCGTCCCCGAGACACAGAAAAGACTCATCAAGATCTTTCTTCTCAAACATCAAAGCTTCAAAGTCCTCCCCTCGCATAAATACCGCAGAAAGCTCTATAAGAGAGGTCTCAGAGTCTCAGTTAAAGCAATCTGGAAACCAAATATACTCGAATGGGCGAAATCCGGGTTCAACACCAGAATTGAATCGGTCATTGGAAAATCCCAATCCGCAAAGTGGTGAGCATGCACCTACAAAGCCCGTGAAGCTTAAAATGCTAAAGTCATCAGGGACATCCTCAAACACTCCTGGCCCTAAACAACGAAGCCACGGAGGACCAGTAAAGTCGAACAGTGCACCTCACATCAATACCGAGACAAACGGCTCGAAGCGTACTTCAAACAGGCATAGACTGCCTGGTGCGGGGTTGTTATCACGCTCTAAGTCTATTCGCGTTGAGGGTACGAACCTACGCACGAAACATAAAAATAACACGCCTAATCGCCTTACCGAACCAAGCCCTAAACAGTGGAAAACCACTGGAGAAGTGACCGGGATAAAAACTGCTCCTTTGGAGAAAGGCCAGTCCTGGAGACAAAATATGACTCTTGGCGCCATGCGAAATCGCTCAGCAGACCGCCACTACGGTATAGACTCAGAGGATGATGTCCTACGCAGAGACCGGAACGAGCAAAGCTCTCTATCTTCATCGTATAATGAGAGTAGGGGAGCTAATATTTTCAACGCCTTTAAGTCATCGTCGAACAAAGTAGCCGATGGGATCAACAAAGCCAGCAGAGTAATGGCGGAGAAACTTGTACGCAGTGGTAGCAGCTATGAAAAGGAGGCACAAACCGAGGAGAATTACCAATTGAAAATAATTAACCTCGGCTTGGTTGAACAAACACGAAAGACGCGGATTTCTAAGCGTCTAGAGGCATCAAAAGACAAGACGGAATTCTGGATGCCGGCATTGCCTTGGAGATGCATCGAGTAAGTGTGGCCTTTCAAGTTAACGTGAACAACCTAGCGGGCTAACAGCATGGTGAACAGTTACTTAAATATGAAGGGCTGTGAAGAAGAAGGTCTTTACAGAGTACCCGGGAGTGGGAAGGATATCAAATATTGGCAGAAGCGATTCGATCAAGGTGAGCATAGAATAGCCGCAAGTTCTGGAATGCAATTTCTAACAGCGCCCTGCGCAGAACTGGACATCAACCTTTTCGACGAACAAAATTTGTACGACATCAATATTATTGGCTCCATGTTCAAAGCATGGCTTCGAGATCTTCCGGATGAAATCTTTCCCAAAGCAACCCAGACCCGTATACAAGCGCAGTGTCAAGGAGCCAAAACTACACCCCAGCTGCTTAAGGACGAACTCTCGAAGCTACCACCGTTCAACTACTACCTCCTCTTCGCTATCACATGTCATATTAGCCTGTTACATTCATGTTCAGAGATGAACAAAATGGACTACAGGAACCTATGTATCTGCTTTCAGCCTTGCATGAAAATCGACGCCTTCTGTTTTCAATTTCTTATTCTAGATTGGAGAAACTGTTGGCAGGGATGCTGGACAGAAAAGGAATATTTAGCTGAGGAGATGGAATTGTTGAAGTCGCCTAGTTCTCAATCTGGAGGTCGCAGCGCAACACCGTCTGGTGCAGCGTCCAGTCACGCTGGAGATGACCGCGCGGTATCGTCTTCTGGGAGTAGCAAGCCTTCAATCACCGAACAATCGACACCAGAGAGGCCTCGCCCACCACCGCTGAATGCCAGGCAAAGCACCGAGGAAGAGGACGATAGCGCCACTCCTACACAAGCTGGACGCTCCCAGCTTGAAGTAAAGTTTAGAATCGGCGAACTCGTACCGCATTCGCCCTTAAATATCGACCTGGCTCAGTCTAGGACGGATTGAGTTTATCTCCTTTGTTGTGCATGTCATTAGGTTCGCTCAAAAACTTTCCGGGTCACTTCTTTGTCTGATTGCATACTGCGGTTACGCTAAGTCATCTTTGTTGTCACGAAATCGCGATACCCACCTTTCACACAGATTTTGGACGGGCGTATCAGCAACGATTCTCATTTAGGCTATTAGCCGCTGTTTTTGGAGGTTTTAACGCCCAGCTAGCGCTGCACTTTTCATGTTTTATTAGACTGCATTGGTCAAATGTACCATAGGAGAGGAGAAAGGGGCTAGGGGTTACTAGCAGAGTGAATTCATCCATTCGCTTAATAGCAACACGCGCAGACCGGACAATTCATCGTGAAGATGCGCATCCGGTGCTTGTTGATGTCGAGATGATAGAACAAACAACCAAAGAAGCGCTAAATAGACATGACTTTCACATGTGTCAAGTGTCGCCTCATCCATAAATTGGACCCCCAGTGAACCGTTGGTACGTGCACTATGCGCACGTGCAGGCATACTGCTCCTTATTACCAAAGAATTCTCCTCCGTGGAAATTCGTTGGATAAGGAGCAGTACAAACATCCGTGCGCCCCAACGATCCACGAAGGGTCTGAGATAAGCCTCACCGCCTCCTTGAAACTCTCCGCACTCCCCTGATACTAATGACGTCGTGGCGCTGCTGTTAGCTCCCCGCGACGCACGGCTTGTTGTCGCAAGGCTGCTTCGCGCTGCGGGTGCCGTCGTTGCTGACCTTCTGTGCCTCCTGCTTGCTCGTTGTGCTCACGGAAGGCAGTCGCACCTCTCTACGAAAACAGTCTTTCGTAGATAAATCTTGGTTCCTCCTCCGACTCTTCGATTCCTCTTATCCTCAACCTGAATATCTTAACCATCATAACCCTCCAAGACTTTCTGCACGCAAAACTTTTTGCTTACCAGCCAGCCCACCTCATTCTTTCCAGCTAGCAACATTCAATTCCTCGTAGAGATTATGAACACAACGAAGCGACCGCCCTCTCAGGCTGTGTATCTGCTGCCTTTGACCGATGGCGGGGCACCAGACGTTCCTGGCACATACATTTACCTCCCTCCTCCCTCAGACCCAGCATACGTTGTTCGGTTCCAGATTGAAGGTACAAGCTCAATATGTCAGCAAGGTAGTCTCTGGGTGAACATCCCCGGTAAAGGCGAGGACTTCCATAGGGACAATTATAGGGAACACAAGTCTGTTATCCTGTTGTCAGCACTCTCAACATTGCTGATCTCTTCCATAGACTTGTCCCAGACTTCAATCGCTGCACTGAGATAGACATTTCAATTTACAAAGCAGGAGCTTTTGCCTTCTACACCACCTTCTCGCCACTGCCAGACTTCTCTACCTCATCCGTTCCGACACCTAAGCCTACGCGGACTCCAACATACTATATTGATGTGTGCCCTAAGCTCTCCCTCCAAGGTTCATTTATGCCCATCGATTCGCTGATAGTCTTCTCTATTATATCAAAATTCATGGGCAAGTTTCCTGGCGACTGGGATAATCATCTGCGGGGCATCAGCCAGAGAGGTTACAATATGGTCCATTTCACACCCTTGATGGTGCGAGGTGACTCCAACTCGCCGTATAGTATCTACGATCAACTTCAATTTGACAAGACTTCATTCCCCAACGGCGAGAAGGATGTTGCTCGGATGGTCAAGAAAATGGAACAGGAGTTCAACATGCTCGCCATGACTGACGTGGTTTGGAACCACACTGCTAACAACAGCAAGTGGCTTGAAGAACACCCAGAGGCCGGTTACAATGTACAAACAGCACCATGGCTGCGACCAGCACTCGAACTCGACACTGCTCTTCTACAGTATAGCAGAGATCTGCGCGTACTTGGTCTCCCAACCACCATCTCGTCTATCGATGACCTCCTGAGGATCATGGATGGCTGTAAGACTCGAGTTCTGGGTGGCTGTAAATTGTGGGAGTTCTACGTCCTAGACGTGGAGAGGGACACCAAGGCTATTGTGAAAGCATGGGTGGAAGGCCAAGCTACCTTTCCTGAAGATGGATTCGGCAAACTTGGTGTTCGTGGTCTTGAAGAAATTAAAGAATGGCCTTTGAAGAAGAAGGCAGACTGGTGCGTGGAAAAAGGCCTTCTGGGCGGCGACAGGCTTGGAGAACGGTACCGTCGTCGGATGGATCCTCTGGTCTGCGCTGGCCTGCTCAGCGCCCTGTTTGGCCGGTACGATACAAGGACTAGCAGTACACCTAACGAGCGAGCAGCCCTTGGAACTATTTATCGAATTCTAGAAGAGGTTAATCTCCACTTCTATCGAGAATACGACGCTGATGCTGCTGAGATTATGGAACAACTGTTCAATCGTATCAAGTACTGTCGCCTTGATGATCATGGTCCTAAGATGGGACCAATCACTCGTGAAAGTCCACTGATCGAGCCTTATTTTACGAGACTTCCTCTCAACGAAGTCACCAAGAAGCATAGTCCGGATTCGCTCGCTCTGGTCAACAACGGCTGGGTCTGGGCGGCAGATGCCATGAAAGATAACGCTGGACGGAAATCTCGTGCTTATCTGCGAAGAGAAGTCATTGTATGGGGTGATTGTGTCAAACTGCGTTATGGCGACGGACCACAGGACAATCCCTTCCTTTGGGACTATATTGCCAAATATACAAGGCTTATGGCGAAATACTTTACTGGATTTCGCATCGACAATTGCCACTCTACGCCAATTCATCTCGCAGAATACATGCTGGATCAAGCAAGATCTGTGAACCCAAACCTGTTCGTCGCAGCCGAACTTTTCTCCGGTTCTGAAGAAATGGATTTCAAGTTCGTTATGAGACTGGGAATTTGTGCATTGATCAGAGAGTGCATGCAAGCTTGGAGCACCCAGGAGTTGAGTCGATTAGTTCACCGTCATGGCGGACGACCGATTGGGAGCTTCGAGGTGGACGAAGTCATGAACGCAGACAAATCTACAGAAAACGGTGGTCATGGTGACACACCGCCAGCGAAACGTGAAGTCATTCGGAAAATTAAGCAGAGCCCAGTCCACGCATTATTTATGGACTGCACGCATGATAACGAAACACCAGCACAGAAGCGTGACGCTCGAGATACGCTCCCTAGTGCGGCTTTGGTCGCAATGTGCGCTTGCGCCACGGGGAGTGTTATGGGTTTCGATGAGGTCTATCCAAAACTCATCGAATTGGTCCATGAGAAGAGGCCCTACTCTTCGCCCTACTCTACCGGAGGGACGGTCAAGGCTCAAGCCGGTGAAGGTGGAATTGGTGGCATTAAGAAAATTCTCAACCAGATTCACGTTTTGATGGGCAAAGATGAATACGATGAGACGTTTATTCACCACGATCGCGAATACATCACTGTTCATCGAGTAGATCCTCAGTCAAGGAAGGGCTACTTTCTCATTGCTCACACAGCCTTTCCGGGTTATGGCAACAGAAACGGTGATTTTGGCCCGACTCATCTCCCTGGTACGAAAGCGAAACTACTCGGGAGCTGGATGCTAGAAGTTGATACCAGCGATGGGGTAAAGGCTGCTGCTATCAATGACAAAACCACCTTGCGAGGCTTACCCAGTCAAACCAAAGAACTGCAAGGCATCATGGTAGAATCTGTTGGTGATTCAACAACCATCACCATCCCGGAAAAATTTCCTCCCGGCAGCATCGCTCTCTTTGAGACCTGGATTCCAAGCGCAGAGCATGCCGATGGCCTTGACAAATTCGTCACTAGTGGTGCTCGAGCCGCTTTCAGGGACGTTAACCTTACAGATCTTAATTTTATCCTGTATAGGTGCGACCCAGAGGAGAAGCACGCGAGCGACGGTAAAGATGGTGTATACAATATCCCTGGCTATGGGCCTCTCGTGTATGCCGGTCTGCAGGGTTGGTGGAGTGTTCTGCGCGATGTCGTGCAAGACAACAACCTTGGTCATCCTATCTGCCAGCATCTCAGGGACGGACAGTGGGCATTGGACTATTGCGTCGGACGACTTGAACGAATCTCTCAAAAGAAGGAATACCACCGCATCCAAGGTCCAGCCAAATGGCTAAAAGAACGACTCGACGCCATTCGCAAGATTCCAAGTTTTCTGCTTCCCCGATACTTCGCAATGGTAATCCAGACTGCTTACAACACGGCTTTTGACCGTGGAATCGAGTTGATGAACGATAATATTCATACGGGCCAGGCCTTCCTTCGTAGTTTGTCTCTTGTTAGCGTGCAAGTTACTGGGTTCATGAACAGTGCGTCGCTTTGGCCTGAGAAGAGCGTTCCTAGCATGGCAGCTGGTCTTCCTCACTTTGCCTACGACTGGGCCAGATGCTGGGGTCGAGACATCTGCATCTCTGCACGTGGCCTCTATATGGGCACTGGTCGATATGCTGACGCCAAGGAGCACATCCTTGCATTTGCGAGCGTCCTTAAACACGGCATGATACCAAATCTCCTGAGTGGAGGAAAGCTGCCTCGTTACAATTCTAGAGACTCCATTTGGTGGTTCCTCCAAAACATTCAAGATTACACCAAGATCGTCCCAGATGGTTTGGATATCCTACAAGAGAAAGTGAAGAGACGCTTCCTTCCATACGATGACACGTGGTTTACGCACACCGACAAGCGGGCTTATTCAAAGACATCTACAATCGAGGATATCATTCAGGAGGCCTTGCAGCGACACGCATCTGGTATGGAGTTCAGGGAATATAATGCTGGACCCGATCTCGATAGTCAGATGAAGCCGGAGGGGTTTAACATAAAGATTTGGACTGACTGGGACACCGGGATGATCTTCGGTGGCAATCAATTCAACTGCGGTACTTGGATGGACAAGATGGGCGAGAGTGAGAAAGCTGGTAATAAGGGTGTCCCTGGGACACCCAGAGACGGTGCCGCGGTCGAGATTACCGGCATGCTATATAGCGCCCTTATCTGGGTAGACAAACTTCGGGAAGACGGCAACTACAAGTATGACGGCATCAGCCTTGACGACAACAGCAAAGCCATCAGCTTCAAAGACTGGGCTGGGAAGATCAAGGATAACTTTGAGCGATGCTACTACGTTCCTCGGGACCCGAAGAATGACCACAGCTACGACGTAAACTCGAAGATCGTCAACAGGCGAGGTATCTACAAAGACCTCTACCGGTCCGGCAAAGAGTACGAGGACTACCAGCTTCGGCCGAATTTCCCTGTAGCTATGACAGTAGCACCAGATCTCTTCAACCCTGAGCATGCGCTTTATGCTCTGTCCACAGCCGATAAAATCCTTCTAGGACCACAGGGCATGGCAACACTTGACCCATCTGATCTCAACTACCGACCATACTACAGTAATGCTGAGGACTCGACGGATTTCCACACGTCCCAGGGTAGAAACTATCACCAGGGTCCAGAATGGCTGTGGCCTACAGGTTTCTTCCTCCGTGCTCTACTTAAGTTCGATCTCATGAGACGCAAGACGCCAGAAGAGAGGGTCGAGAGCTATCAACAAGTAACGAGACGGTTAGCAGGTTGCATGAAAGCTATCCGGGAGAGCCCGTGGGCGGGCCTGACCGAGCTTACGAACAAAGATGGCTCCTTCTGTGGAGATTCGGTGGGTACATTGTGTCGTTGCCCGAGCTAGTGTGTGCACGCTAACATTGCTTCCTAGTGCCCGACTCAATCCTGGTCTGCTAGCTGCATCATTGACCTCTTCCAGGATGCTCATGAGTACGAGTTTGGAGAGACGGAGTGAGCTGTATGCCTGACGACGCAGCGGCGCTATAACCTTCATGTGTATACGATTTGTGTGTTTCTGTGGGAGTAGCTGGGATGAGTGAGGTGGGCTGTTAAATCCTCATCTGTTGTGCATGGCGAATTTGAATGGCTGTAGAGTAGATATCCTATGAGTAGATATCCTAAGAAGCGGATATATTCAAGATCGCTGCCTGTTGTCTTTCTGCGCCGCTTGAAGATTGACCTTGCTACTACGTAGATGAACAACGCACTAGCTGGTTGGACAAGAAGCTTTATTGAAATATCCATCAGCCGAGAAAGAGATTCGGGAACAAGATGGTTCCACCAATAGTCCAGACCCAGTCCGCCAGTATAATTGTCCTTCGTGAGAGCTCTACAAATGCAATAGCGTGGCTCGGGTGATGTATTTGCCAGCTGCTTGGCAAGAGTCGTAAAGACCATTTTCGAACAACCAAGCTCTCTACCGCTTCATGGTAGAAGAGGCCAGCTCTCCTCATTTGTACGCTGACCATTATCCACGGGATCAGAGAAGCTAGTGCCTGCAGACCAAGGAAACCTACGATGTGGGTAATCTGATAGCCTCTGGACGGAAATGAGAACTGATTGAATCGTTGGACTTCTTCGTATCTCCAATGATATCGCCACTTCGTTGTCTATAGGCTGAATTACTCGATCTCGAGGCTTGAGGCGGCCTATTTGACTAGCTACTATGACACCAGCTAGTGTCGTTCGTCTAATCGTTATTGTATTGAAAATTTGGAGATTTTGAGTGACCCAAGGCATAGCATTTTTAACGTCAACTGTAATGTCCCCGTGAACCTTTCCGCATCTTGAAAACAACAGTACTGCAAAGTAGTATCCATATGTATGATCGAATAAGATCGCCACTGGTTGGTCATGAACCTCTTGCTCAAAGTGCAAGTTGAAAGCCTGCGGATTGGAAACTGACCGTTGCCATCTAGACGGTGGATATATCTCATGAATCTGAAAGCCAAGCTCTACTAAAGGAAGCGTGACTACACACTTTAACACCTTGTTGGAGTCATAATTCCAGGCAACCTTGTCCTTGGGAAAGGGAACGAAAATTTGCTTGAAACTAAGGCCATTCTCGGTTGCTCTGGGGTTTAGTAGAATTAAGCCAAAATTACGGTTATCCCGAAGATAGAAATTATCACTACCATAATCGCTTTGCTGCTCCAAGATAATACCGAAGAAATAGTTTGGCGCTTTTGACAGCTGACAGTTGAGCATAGCTATGGCGTTTGTGCTCCGAATTGAGTGATCCGGGCTCCTGTATGCCTGCTCGGTTCTATAGGGGTCGAAAATGGCATGTAAGGACGCTGCCGGGAAGGCTAACTCCAAATTTCCATCAGCTGGTAGGTAGAGAAGCGGTAAAGTGATCTGCACTCCCTTATTGGTAATTGAATACGGATTGCCGTCTTTTATCGGAACATGATCGACTTCTCCGGAAGTGGAAAAATCTCGAGGAGATGAGGCTAGCAATCCCGTCTTGACAAGTTCTGATTCCTTCCATGCAAAAAGTTCTGATGTCTTCCATGCAAAAAGAGAATGATCATCTGAACGTTTCATAATCTCCTCTTGAAGTCTGAAAAAAGCCTTTTGGTTCTCCCCATATAGCAGAGGCATGTTGACCCCGAAAAGACCCATCAAGCAATATGCTTCATCCTCGACTCTTGTTGTCCTCCTTCTAGAAGCCCAAAACATCCTCTTCGCTACACTATAGTCATCAAAGTTATTCATTTTTCCCTTCAAAAGAACTGTAACATCAACACCGGTAACGCCGGAGATAATCTCGGTCAAGTCGGTTTTAGTTCCAATTTCCGTCCAGTCAGAGTCATAAAAGACCACGTCTGAGGGGGCGACCAGCTCTTGCAACGTCCATCCCCGGGTAAACCATCGGCTGTTTTCAATAGCTGACTGGAGGTATGTTAGGTCTGCTTTGATGTCAACATCGGCGAGGTAGGCATAGCAAACTTCGGCCTCTTGATACCAACAGAACATTGAATTGATAGCCTCGGACAGTTCGGCGCTACTAGTTTTGTCGATGCAGCAAGTGTCGACCCAGATATAGCCGTAGCCGTCAGAAACAGCCTGGTTACGGCAGCCGATGATTTTCTTGCACTCGAGTAGTTTAGGTGCGTCCCCCCCTACCAGATCCTGAAAGGAAACCTCTTCTTTGCCCCAGGTATGGGAAAGGATTGCGTATGGAGGTATGTTAGAGCCATGGAATTCTTCAAGTCTCATTGATTCAGTGTTTAGAAGCCGCATCGTAGATGATGACTTTCCCTCTCGATTTACGTACGAGGGGGATATAATACTCAGAATCAACGACTAACGCTGTGATGCCGCATAATGTTGGGTGCTTTGTACTCGAGATGGTGGATAGCGCCGCATGTCGCGAAGTCAGTCACAGGTTATGTCGGTAAGCGACTCAGACAGCACCTGTCCCGCGCGCCGCGTTTTTTATGATTTTTAACTAGTAACGCAGGCTTGTCCTGCCGTCTAAGGGCCTATGGTGCGAGTTTTGGTGAGGCTCGGCTTAAATTTTTATAATTTTACATCAAGACCATTTCTTATATATATTTAACTACTTAGGGCTTGTTTGGTAACTTTTTTTGGCCAGGTCAATTTGGCCAGGTGGGCTGTCCAAAAAGCCACCTGGTGGGAGTCGTCCGTTTGGTAACCTAGGTGGATTTTTGGCACCTGAATCTTCTGCGAAGCGTCGGATCTATGAGATAAGGTGTTAGAGGCCCTTAAGTTAGAACCGCACGTGACCTAATTGAGGGGCAGGTGTACCAAGTGTTGTGCCACACAAAATAGACAGAGTCCTTATCCTTTACTGCGCGTTCAACACGACGTTTTTGCGTAAGCGGTGTTTGAAGTATTTTTTTGGATCCAGGTTTCTCCCCTGGATTTCCCTTGGATTTCCCTAAGTAGGCATTTTGCTGGTAGGCACGCTCCTCTAGATGTCGAAAAGTTAATTTAAAATGCATACGTAGCGGGGCAATATAGCTCTCAATACGTAACTTCTCCAATTTTATTGTGCGTTGAGTCAGTGTATCTTGCTAGAGAGTTAACTAAGGGGAGGGAAATTACGTGCAGTCTGTTTCACTACTCTCTGCTGTCGTAATCAAAAAACGAAACAGCGCATGTTTTAAGTAATTATATTTTTAAATCTTCGCCAAACACGGTGATTGGCCCTTAAGCATGTACACCACCCTAGCGCATCCGGTTGAAAGCGCGTGTTCATCTTGGTAATCAAACGGCGGGTTTATACCTTTTGGGGTAATACACATAGGCAGTGTAAGAGATGGATAGATTAAGATTGGATCGGGATCCATTAATCCACTAATCCACGCCTAATCCATTAGTGGCGTGGATATGGATCTAGATCCAATAGTTATCCATTTATAGCATTGTTAAGGCAACGCTATAATGCATTAATCACTGCACTGACCATTAGATGGCGTAAAAGGGGTAAGCTGGTAAGATAGCAGTAAAAATAATAAAGTCTCTTACCTCTTATTCTTATTATTACCATTAACTATGCCTCTAAAGCTAAGAAAGAAGAAGGCTGTTGCTAAACCACCTTTACCACCTCTACTACCACTACCTCCCTTAAACGTACCTCTACACCTCCAGCCATAAGATAGCCCTACCTGGCAGCCTCACCACCGTACTACCTAGTCTCCTAACTTATCGGATATAGTAGTAAAGCCAGAAGATTAAGTCTCTAATATAACTGAGCCTAATTAATCTACTACAATTTAAACAACGCCAATACCTAATCCCAATATACCTAAGATCTTAACTCTTACAACAGCTCCAACGTCTAGTATATTTAGCGCTAATTAGTCTGCTAAAGCGCGCGCTAGCAAGGCTCCTCCTGAAGATAAAAGTCAGTTTAATTAGTCCTAGGTCAACTAGAACAGATTACCTAGCTATATTATCCTAATCTCTAAAGGTAACGGCAAGCTCTCCTCCCCAATCTGGCGGTTAGGCGTACCAATAGAGAGCTATAAGACCAGTAACCGGTGGTGGCTCTGCAAGGAGTGTTATTGCAAGTATAGTATTAAGGCCCACTCCTAGAACACCCATAAAGGAAGCTCTAATATTATAAAGCATATTTAAGTGGTCCATAGTCATATATTCAATAAAAAGGGTAAGGAGGTGCTGTACGCGTTAAAGTTAATCTCTGTACTTAAAGGTCTTAATACAAATAATCCCTAGGAGCAGCAGGTTCTTAATAAGTTGGCACATACGTTTAATAAGAAGACATTTAGGCAACTTCTTCTTTAATAGATTATTTATAACAACGTGTCTTTTAGGTAAGTTAATAGGCCGGTCTTTTGCAAGTTTATTAAATATCTATTACCTTAAGCAGCAGAATGTATGCCTAGTAGATAATTAGTTAGATCTTAGATTATTAAGGGCTATACTTACCATAAGGCGGCAGTAAAGAGAGAGCTATAACGCGCAGTTAGTAAGATCTATCTATCTTTTAACCTATAGACATCAGGCAACCTTCTTTTGCTTAATAATATTATTGCCCACTTTCTTAATAAAGATTTCGAGCCTTAAGCAACTCTTCTTGCTATTCTAGAGCAGACTAGCTTGCATGCTGGCATTAATATCACAGAAGGCGTAATTGCCGTAATCAAAGACTTTGGCATTAAGAATGAGCAGATTAGGTATTTTATGCTAGATAACGCGACCAATAATAATATGGCGATAACGGCCATTACAAAGGAGTTTAACTTTAATCCAATTAAGCGCTGGCTACGTTGTTCAGGTTATATTATCAACATCATTACCTACCACCTCTTATACAGCTACAACCCAGATTTATTTAAAGCGGAGGATATAGTACCTAAGGACATAAAAGCGCAGTTATAGATGTGGAGGAAGTAAGGACCAGTTGGCAAAGCTTATAACTTAATTATATGGGTGTATACGAGCCCTTAGAGAAGACATTAGTGGCATAAAAGTAAGTAGTTCTAAAAGTACAAATTAGTTAATAGTGCTAATAAATTATTAGGCCAGAAGATGTATCTCCAGAGCATCCTCCCAGAGGATTAATGGGACACAATAACAACCTAAGACCTTTCCTAATCTAACGTTACCCGCTAGAATAGTACTTATAAGGAATTCTATACACTAAATTAGCTTTACGCGCCATTTAAAGACTTTATATAGTCAGAGCAGCAACGCGCAAGATAACTAAAAGAGAGGCCAGAATCTACTTAGCTAAAAGACCAGGACAACGCTCAGAATATAATCTTTAAAGATGCACTTACTGCAGACAATTGGGAGGTTCTAATACAGTACGAAAATTTACTTAAACCATACTAGGTTGTAACTATGGACCTATAAGGCCAACCAGGCGATGGCAAGTCATGCGGGCTAGTTAATGTTTAGCAGGATATTAAATATATTACTAAAGAACTTACCTCTGCGTACAAACGCTTTAAATCCGCACCGCCCTTGTTAATTAAAGGAGAATGGTATTTTGCTACACAAATCAAGTTTACACTTAACAAGGCTTAACAGTACTATACAAAGATTAATAAGTCAGCAGCCTATATCGCCACAGTCATTCTCTATCCTAGATACAATTAGCAGTATATAGAAGCTCAGTAGGAGTATAAAAAGACTTAGATTACGTCTGCCTGTAAATCAGTTAAACGTCTATAGCTTATAAACTATAAGCAACAGCCTATCTCAGAAGCTCTATCCCCAAAGAAGAAGAAGCCTAGGCGTAAGCTTAATATCATAAAGGCCTATAGAATAAAAGGTCTTTAGAAGAGCGGCTATTAATATCGTTCTGCTACCATATAGGATAAATATAATCGCTATTATACGCAGAATTAAGTTAAAGATTGCGAGACCCTAATTAAGTAGTGGAGAACTATCGGCTGCAAATAGTACCCGCACCTTACTCAAATGGCTATTAATCTCCTATCAATTCCAGCTATAAGCGATAAGCCAGAATATATCTTTAGCCATCTTGGCCAGATAGTTACAAAACACCACAACCACCTTAAGCAGAGTACAATCTAGGCAACTTCATGTCTCTACTCCTAGGACAAGAATAAGATTATTAATTTAAGACTTAATATAACTCCACTTAAGCCTATAAAGTTAACTTCTCCAGAGTCAATTAGGTCTAAGAGGCGGAGGTTATTAATTTAAGCAATCCTTGCAAGTGCCGCTAAGGCACTAGTGGTAAGCAAGCTAATAGCGATTTTCCATGCCGGGTATAGAAAATCCTAATTGGTTGGTAGAAGCTAGGGTCCGCAGATTACAGTAGAACTTAGTAGATAGTTATGGTGGAACTTAGTAGACACTTAATAGATAGTTACGGTGGAACTCAGTGGACAGTTACAGTAGAACTTAGTGGACAGTTGCGGTGGAACTCAGTAGACAGTTGCGGTGGAACTCAGTAGACAGTTATGGTGGAACTCAGTGGACAGTTGCGGTGGAACTTAGTGGACAGTTGCGGTGGAACTTGGTAGATAGTTATAGTGGAACTCAGTGGATAGTGGAACTCAGTAGACAGTTACAGTAGAACTCAGTGGACAGCTGCGGTAGAGCTTAGCAAATAGCTGTAGTTATATAACTTAAAGATTATAATGAAAACCACACTAGGCCGTTATGTAACATAAGTGGCAAAAATCGCCAGAATTAGCTTAATATACGGCAAAATTAAAGCCTAGGCCCCAGGCAACCTATTAAGAATGGATAAAGTTTGGATCTCGATCCAGATCCAATGGATTTAATGGATTTGGATTTAGATCTAGATCCAATCCATCCATCTCTTACACTGCGCATAGGCATTTTAACGTATTTTTACCTTTTTTGGGGTATAATCTACGCATTCTGATTAGCGTGATTAACACGCGCTTCCAACCAGATGCACCAGGGTGGTGTATATCATCAATGCTCTACCTTGCACGCTCTGTCCACTTGATGTACACAACTGAGGCGCAAGCTTTACCAAAGCCTGAAGTATGAGCAGAAAATACTCAAGCAGTGGGTAAGTGACGTGGATGAACGCGTCTTCCTGTCCCTTCTAATATACTCAGGTGAAGTATGGAGGCTATAAAGAGGACGAGGTTTTCACAGAAGCATCAAATCCACCACACACAGAAACAGCAATTCTTTACAGTGAACATCATTCTCGTCTTTCTTTAAGCTCAATCTACAGTCCTTCCAATTTTTCAATCCGTTCAAAAACACCACTCTACCCCCAACTTACCTACCAAAATGCATCCTTCTACCATCCTCCTTGCCGCCTCCTCATTCATCTCTCTCTCCTCCTGCCTCCCATTGGACCAACTCCTCTCCGCCCGCGACCAAATTTGCGGCAAGGTCCCCAGCGGCAGCAACACGCAACAGGCAGTTCTCTCCCAGCCCTCGGGCCCGCAGAACGCTGCCACATGCCAGAGCGACTGCGACGCCAACAGCGCGTGCCTGTCCTTCCTCTTCGGCATGGTCGACAACAACATCGAGTGCATGCTGTACGCCTGCACTGCGTCCAACATCCCGCCGCCGCCCAGCACCAACCTGATTGCGTACGATAAGGCGTGTGCCTCCGTCCCGACCGTCACGCCGACGACAGCGAACCCAACTGGCGCCAAGACGGGGGGTGACAGTAACCCCGGCAAGACGACGACGCCTGCGGGCAATCAACAGAGGCGGGAGCTGGTGGCCCGCAATACATGCGGCGGGGCGCCGAGTGGGCCGTCTAACGCGCAGCCGATTTCTGCGCCGGCTGGTATCGATACCCTACCTGAGTGCAAGGCGAAGTGCGTTGCGGATCCTTCGTGCGAGAGGTGAGTGAGCTCTTTCAGCGCCCCTTATACTTGGGGCTCTTCTTCGGGTTCATGAGCTCAGCGCTAACATGTCTTCTCTAGCTTCTGCTTCGGAACACTCACGCCTGGCGGCGCTGATATCTGCCGCCTCTATGCCGTCTCAGCTGCCTCAGTGCCGGCGCCCGCTTCGGGCCAGTCGCTTCAGGTGTATGATGTTGGCTGCTCGGTTTAAGCAGTGCGCTTTGATGCCCCTTGCTGCTTCTCCTTTGCTCTTAGCGCTTGTGGAAAGCTCTTGAAAAAATTCGAAGGGGATAAGCGGTTAATGTGTTGGGGACTAGATGAGTACATCATATGATGTGGTTTTTTTTGTTTGGTGGAATTTTTGGTAGAAAGTTTGGATTGGCTAAAATAAAGTCGCTTTACAGTCCTATTACTATATTCTCTATCTGCTACTTATTTAGGTATCTCTATAAGGATGCTAAGGGCTAGGGATCTATTTCTATAGCTAGAAGTATTCTTATATTAGTGAAATAGTCTTATTACTGTCACGGCGCTGTGACGCTTATCGCCAAGTTCTGCTATATGCTGCCGCACTCTAATTCTTAGCAAGGAGTATATTTCGCAACCCCCTTTACCTTTTTTCTTTTTCCTCTTTAGTTTGGAATTCTTGTATATAGGCTACCAATTGATTTAGTTTAAATCGACTGAGCCCTTACAATTACGGCTTTAGGACTTTAACGTAAATGCGGGGTTAGCTATGCTAGTAAATATATAAGTCATATTGCCCAGGTATACGGTAGGAGTAGGTAAGCCGAGCATAAGTTACAGAAGAGTCGATGGAGAGGACGATATGGAAAAGAGTATGGCAATAGCCTAGTATAGAGAGAGAGAGACGAACCAATAAGGAAGACAGGAGGGCTGCGAGCCCGAGGAGCTTATAAGGGGGTGCCAAGGACTAGCCGAAGGCTAGCCTTGGAAGCCCCTAAGAGCCCTTACAGAATATATCTAGATACTCCGCCCTAAGTACCCTCTTAAACGTCCCTATTACCTACACCACTAACTCTTCTGTTGTTTTGGTAGGTCATTGAGCTAAAGCTTATATATTACTTATTTTCTATATAGGTGGTAAAGATTTTAAGGAATTTCGACCGGCGGTCGAAGTTGTCCAATTGGTCAGATTACTGCCAAGAGGTTTCTCCTACAAGTCTTATTACGTAACGTTTGGCGGATGCACAAACGCTAAATTCGCCACATATGGCTGGGGCTTAATCGCCGCCACATCGTTCGGCGCTGCCTAACAGCAAAAACAACACTTTCACCCAACGCTCTCGCCATCTCCACATATATATATATATGTATATTCCGCCATCTCCACAAGGTTATGGCCGGAGCGGGTCGGCCGTCCTCCCTGCTAGCGCGATCAAGGTGTTCGCCTGCCTCCCAACGAGACCTAAGCGTGGCAAAGCCTCAATGGTAAGACATCTCGCCACCGACTGAGAGGGTTCTCGAGGTGGCAAATTATATGACTATATATTCATGCTACCCCGGACCCCTCTATGAAATAGAGATAAAAAATATATAGGATAGTGGGTATAAACGCTCCAAGGTCTTAGGATGCGTCAAGCTCAACTTTGCATATCCATACCCTTCCAGTTCCGACACCGATGCCAATCGTCTTCCCTAACACCGCTGAGCATGACGGCCGATAATCTAAGGGTAGCCACACCAGGTTCTCTAAATTATATATTATCCATACACCATCTAAGCTTAAAGCCAGGCCTCAATACTAAGGACTATGAGGCTCCGAAATGGTTGGAAGTGTTCTTAAACCCAATAGAGCAGTAATGTTGATAGTGCCAATTTCAGTGTGAAGATATAAGTCAGTGATGTTAAATGAGATACCAAAAAGTATCTTGCCTATATTAAGCGTCTGCAGGCACTCGCTACTGCTCGCGTCCCAGACCTTGACCGTCTTGTCATCAGACACCAACGCGAGCCGGGCTGAGTCGTGCGAGAAGGCGACTGACCTGACCGAACCGCTATAGCCCTCGAGCGTCTGCAGGCACTTGCTACTACTCGCGTCCCAGATCTTAACCGTCTTATTGTTGGACGCCGACGCGAGCCGGGCCGAGTTGTGGGAGAAGGCCACTGACCAGATCAAACTGCTATGGCCCTTGAGCGTCTGCAGGCACTCGCCGCTGCTCGCGTCCCAGATCTTAACTGTCTTGTTGTTGGACGCCGACGCGAGCCGGGCCGAGTCGTGGGAGAAGGCCACTGAGCTGACCGGTCTGCTATGGCCCTCGAGCGTCTGCAGGCACTCGCCACTGCTCGCGTCCCAGATCTTGGCCGTGTTGTCGTCGGACGCCGACGCGAGCCGGGCCGAGTTGTGGGAGAAGGCCACTGAGCTGACCGAATTGCTATGGCCCTCAAGCGTCTGCAGGCACTCGCCGCTGCTCGCGTCCCAGACCTTGACCGTCTTATTATAGGACGCCGACGCGAGCCGGGCCGAGTCGTGGGAGAAGGCCACTGATCTGACCAAACTGCTATGGCCCTCGAGCGTCTGCAGGTAGGCACTCCATTTTTCTTCTATAGCTGGCTTTATTGTAATCCACTTTAGCTCCTCCTCCTTAAAAAGACCCCTTATTAGGCTACAGGCTGGACTAAATAAGAGTGCGGATGTATATGCCTAAAGAGGACTGTTTTCTATTGCCTACTTATAATATATAATAAATTAACGCGCATCTCTAACTAATTCAATTAATATAGATGCACTTTCTATTCCCTAGGTATATTAGCATGTATTATATATATTATTATTATTCATTACTTAACGTCCGATTCGGATCCCTGTTGGGCCCACGCGGACTACTCCTTATATACATATAGGGAGAAAACTCTATTTGAGAAAACCCCGTAATCCGTCTCCCCGCCTTTTAGGGCTTGCTTATAAGTCGCCTGCAAGTCACCAGTGGTGCTCTACTACCTTACTTTTTGACCTCCTTGGGAACCACTGCTGCCGTAATAAACCTATGGACGCGCTAGTATCACACACTATACTCTACTCCTGTAGAGTTATTAGGGGGCGCCTATTACTCGCCCCTTTGCCTTCTATTACTATTTCCTTTACAACCCAGAACTGGTCTAGTATATTTTAGCCAATAAGCCACTGGGTAGCCGCCTTAAGGCCTTTCTATATTAAAAGTAGTGTATTATAGTTTTCTATACCAGCTGCTAAGAGTATTGCTTCTCGGCTAGTATATAAGGGGCATAATAGTATTATATATTTTAGTGTCTATCTTGGCCAGCTATATTTGCACCTTAGGCTACCCACTAGAACACCCACCCAGTAAAGCTAATCTTTTAGTCCTATTATTCCTATCCTTAAGAGTGTTGCCATTGTATTTTCTGCCTTTATTAGGCCCTTTTGGAGCCCTTAAGTATTTACCCCCCATAGCATTACCTATGCTATAGCTTAGGTTCCCCTTGCCTAAGTCTACCTCTGTACCTTTAACTCCTATTTATTTCTCCAGCGTCGGTCCAACCAGTATTATATTATGGTAGATGGTTTTCCAGTACTCTTTTATACTCTACTTTGGCTCCTTTCTTTCCCTTACTATTATCTTTGCTGGCCTCTTGCGCGTCTCCCTTCCTCCTCTATATAGGCCTGGGCCCTAGCGCCGCACTATTCTTCTTCTACTTTCTCCACCTGTTTTCCTAATATATCTTCCCTACTTT
>Ga0307507_10001641_pt1 | contig 49542 bp, 12 predicted proteins | sample 7_EM_MG_FD_207223 | JGI IMG/M metagenome (GOLD analysis project Ga0307507, IMG submission 207223) | Populus trichocarpa ectomycorrhiza microbial communities from riparian zone in the Pacific Northwest, United States - 7_EM | ecosystem: Host-associated > Plants > Roots > Unclassified | place...
TAATATAGATAGCTTCCTTAATATAATTAAACAATAACTTTAAGACCTAGAAGAAATCCACCTAATACTAAATAAGTAAGGCTTATTAGCTACCCCTAAGGAAATTAATTAAAGACTAGAAAGGATCTAGGTAGCAATTAAAAGTGGGCTAAAAGAGTACTGCCTAGTTTTAAAACTAGGCCCCTATACGCAATATATATAGTCCGTATAGTGCGCGGCCCTTATAGCCGGCTAATAATAAGCAAGGAGGAAATATATAAGCAGCTATAATTTTAAGGATAAGAGATAATATAAAAACATAAGAAACTAGCTAAAGAATACCCTAAGAAAAGAAGTAAGGAATAACTGGAGATAGTTTATAAATAAATATACTACTAACTTAAGTCTCCCCTATAATAAGGGCCTTTAGACCATAGCAAAATAGGTAAAGAAAAAGGTGGGATGCCTAGTAGAAGATCTATATTTACTACCCCTATAAAGAGCAGGCGAACTATAGGCCATAAGCAACAATAATAAGAAGGTAAAGATCCTTATAAAAAGATTTTTCCCTTAATTGGCTCTAGCAGACCTTAGTAATATTACTAGTAAAACACTAGTGACTTGCCTAAGGGTTAACAGCGATATAATAATTAAAGAAATGGCTAAAACCATTAGCTACCTTTTAAATAACATAGTATTAAGACTAGATGGGATTTTAAATAAAGCCCTAAAGACCTATAGACCACTTATAGCACCTTAGCTTACAGATGTAGCCAGAGTATGCTTTATAATAGGCTATTACCCATGACTTAGAAGATCTATAATAATGGTTATCTTATAAAAAGAAGGTAAAGTAGACTACTTAATCCTAGGAAGCTACTGCCCTATTACCTTAGAAAACACCCTAAGCAAGATTTTAGAAAAGGTTATAGCAGACTATATAGCAGATATGGTAGAGAAACACACCCTACTACTATAAAGCCAAATAGGGGCAAGAAAGAATCGCTTAACGCTATTAGCACTTACACTACTCGCTACTACTATTAAAACTGCATAGGCTATATAAGAGGACTTTATAGTATTAATACTTAGCCTAGATATTAGCGGCGCCTATAATAATATACCCTATAAGCGTCTCCTATATATCTTTAGGGCAAAGGGCTTCCTAGAATAGATTATTTAATTTATTTAAGGATTTATAGGCCAGAAAGAAATATTATTAGTCTTTAACGGATACCAGAGCCCCCCTATTACAGTTATAATAGGAATACTATAAGGATTACCTTTATCGCCTATACTCTTCCTCTTCTTTATAAGCAACCTACTTAACACCTTTAAGGAAGGGGTGACCTAGGGGATAGGCTTTGTCAATAATATAAACCTAATTATATATAGGCCAATAGCCGTAGAGAACTGTAGGACACTAAAGAAAGCCTATAACACCTATATAGAATGGGCAAGATAATATAGAGTCCAATTCTTACTAGAGAAATACCAGCTAATCTATTTTATAAGAAAATGTAACCAATCTATAGATCTTTAGTATACAATCTATATCTAAGGCTTTGGGGGTTAACCGGTTTAAGGCCTAAGGGTATTAGAAGTGTGGGTAGATAGTAAGCTCTAGTAAAGCGCATATACGGCGCAAGCGGCCCGTAAGGGCTAAGTATAGTATATCGCTATATTTAGGATTGTCAATTTTATATAGGGTCCATGCTTTCAGAGGTCACGCCTACTATATATAGCAGTTATCTGGCTAACCATAATGTATAGATCTAGTATTTGGGCCACTAGAGAAACTAAGAAAGGCCCCCCTAAATCACTCCTTAAACCACTCTAAAAGGTCTAAATAGCCTGCCTTAGGAGTATAACAGGCGGGTATAAGCGAACGGCTATAGCACTATTTAAGAAGGAAGCCAATATTCCCCCCCTATAACTATATATTAAAGCCAATGCAATACAAAGGGTGTAAAAGGAATGTAACTCTAACATTATAAAGTATATTAAGACACGCCTAAATAAACTATAAAGGGACCTTAGGGTGCCCTATAGGAGAAGGAACTAATAACCCCAAAGTAGGGAAGATATATTAGGAAAACAGGTAGAGAAAGCAGAAGAAGAATAGTGTAGCGCTAGGGCCCAGGCCTATATAGAGAAAAAAGGGAGACGTGCAAAAGGCCAGCAAAGACAACAGTAAGGGAGAAAAAGGAGCCAAAGTAGAGCATAAAAGAGTATTAGAAAACCATCTACCGCAATATAATACTGGTTAGACCGACGCTGGAAAGATAAATAGGAGTTAAAGGTATAGAGGTAGACTTAAGCAAGGGGAACCTAAGCCGTAGTATAGGTAATGCTATAGGGGGTAAATACCTAAGGGCTCTAAGAGGGCCTAACAAAGGCGGAAAATACAATGGCAATACTCTTAAGGACAGGAATAATAGGACTAAAAGATTAGCTTTACTAGGTGGGTGTCCTAGTAGGTAGCCTAAGGTGCAAATGTAGCTAGCCAAGACAGACACCAAAACACGTAATACTATTATGCCCCTTACGCACTAGCCAAGAAGCAATACTCTCAGCAGCTAGCATAGAAAACTATAATACACTACTCTTAACATAGAAAGGCCTCAAGGCGGCTACCTGGTGGCTTATTAGCCAAAATATACTAGACCAGTTCTAGGTTGCAAAGGAAATAGCAATAGAAGGCAAAGGGGCGAGTAATAGGCGCCCCCTAATAACTCTACAGGAGTAGAGTATAGTGTGTAATACTAGCGCGTCTACAGGTTTGTTACGGCAGTAGTAGTTCCTAAGGAGGTCAAAAAGTAAGGTAGTAGAGCACCACTAGTAACTCGCAGGCGACTTATAAGCGAGCCCTAAAAGGTAGGGAGACGGATCACAGGGTTTTCTTAAATAGAGTTTTCTCCCCATATGTATATAAGGAGTAGTCCGCGTGGGCCCAACAGGGATCCGAATCAAACGTTAAGCAATAAATAATAATAATTATATATACCTTCTTAAGGTCCATATAGACACCCTTAGTAGTAATAATTAGTCTAAGGTATTTTACTTCTATAACTAAGAATTCGTACTTCTTTAAATTAATATAAAGTCCTATATCCCTAAGGCGCTATAGGACCTTTTAAACGTGCTTAGTATGCTTAGAAGGGTTATTATTATAAATAAGTATATCGTCTAGGTACGTAGAGCAGAAGTTATTAAGGTAGTCCTATAAGGCGTTATTAATATAGCTTTAGAAGCTGTCTGGGCCATTATATACGCTAAAGGGCATAACAGTATATTTAAATTGGCTAAAACGTAATATAAATACGGTTTTCCATTTATTACCTTTCTGTATTTAAAGGAGGTTAAAGGCGGCGATAATATTAAGCTTAGTATAAATTTTAGCTTAGCTAAGCCTCTTAAGAGTCTTATATATAAGCGGTACAGAGTATTAGTTTTTAATTATAATAGTGTTAAGTCCTCTATAGTTAATATAGAATTAAATACCTCTTCCTAGCTTCTTAATAAGGAGGGTAGAGGCGGCTGCTAGAAATATACTAGGATAAATAAATCCTTTATTAAGGTGCTTATTAATATACTTTTTAACAACTAAATGTTTATATTTTAATATTAAATAAAGTCTCTTATAGGGTAGCATTTTTCCTTATTTAATATTAATAGTATAGTTATTAGGTTAATATAGGGGGAGTATATCTACGCCCTTTTATAAGTATATATTAATAAAGTTATAGTATTTCTTAGGGAGGAGCTTATAGAGTTCCTTATTAGTAAATCCTTTTTTAAGCTTTATAAATTTTTTAAAGTCTAAAGGTAAAAGTCCGTAGAGTTTTATAGGGGCATTATCTTTTAGAAGGTTAACTATGTCTATCTTATTACTATAGAGGATGTAGTTCTATTTTTTATTAAGCTTATATAGTTATAATTAGGAAGCTATAGCAACGGTCTAGCCTTTTTTACATACTATATAGTAAAAGGCCGTGGCACTTATATAGTGGTAGTTAGTTATAGGTGGAATAATAAGGGGTTTCTTAGGTTAATATCCTGGGGAGTATATAGAGGCAGCTAGGCTACGCCCTAAATAAGTTTCTCTATAGTATTTAGAGTTAAAGGTTACTTTTTTCTTTTTCTAGTTAATAGTGGGGTTATATTATTTAAGCTAGTTTATTTTAGGGATAATAGGGTAGTTAGCAAGTAGTATAATATAGGCCTAAAGCTCTTCCTGGTGCCCGTTTATATCTAGGTAGAATTATACTATATAGGTAATCTTCTATATGGTATAACTACTATTAGCAAGTTATAGGGCACGGGCTTTAGTAAGGGGTAAGGTAGGTAGGTTATAAGTACACATAAATTAGGTATCTATAAATTTATTAGTAGCTCTACAATTAATTATAGAACAGCTTTTATATTATTTTTTAGTAGTAGTTCCTATTATAGGTAAAACTATCTATTTCCGTCTATTTATCTTTACTAAGTTGTCTATTAATTAGGCTAATATATAGATCCCTCTATTCTTAGGGCGTCCTAACCTACAACTTAGGGCTAAAACTTAGCGTTTTCTACTTCCATATTAGACTTTACTATTATTACTATATCTTTATCTTAATATGGTAGCGGTATATAGCAACATATTTAGTATTTAGGGTATTAGGTTATATATTAGGCGGCGGTTACTAAACCTAGCTATTAGGCAGTTTAGGTTATTATAATAATAGCCTTTTTAACGACTTTTATAGCAGTATCCTAGTTTTTAGAGTAGTTCGCGCTCTCTATCTAGGAGTTTTTACAGAAAGGTTAGTATAGAAAGGTTGATATTAGCTCCAGTAGTGTTTAGGGTAGTAGGTATTAGTGGCTTAGTATATATAGATTTAGTGGGCCCGGGGGGCTTCTATAGGAAGGTCTTTAGGCAAGGGTTAATAGTAGCAATCTAATTTAGTTATTATTCAATCTTCTATAGGGCTGCTACTATATTATAAATATTATTATAGTTGTGGCTAGTAGCTGCGTAACTAAGGTAATAAGTGACTTTTTTTAAGGAGATCTTTCTAGTCTTTAGTATTATCTTAGGTAAGGGCTCCGGTATATTCCTAAAATTTAACATAGAACTTATTAAATAATTTAGTAGGGCTTATCTTTAAGGCACGTAGTTTAGCTTAGTTAGTGGCTAGTAGGTTATAGTTACGGTATATTAGGTTAAGATTATTAAGGGCTTTTTAATAGGACTGCCACTTTTAAGGGCTGTTAGTCTCCCACTAGGCAAAGAGTCTGTTAAATAGTATACCCTTTATTTGCCTAATAATATAGCTAATCTTAGTATCTTCTATAGGAAAAAGGTAGGCGCTCTAAGTTAGTTTTTTTATGGATTTATATCTTTTAGTAGCTATATTCCTTATAATCCCCCTAAAAGACTAGGGGATTAAGGTAACATATATTAAACCCTATAGTAGCAGCTTAGGTTTAATTATTATAGCTTTTATTATCGCTGCTTTAGTAGGGGTTCCCATTAGGTAAAGCTACTTAATATTAACCCTCTGTTAAGCGTTAGGTAGGTAAGGTTACTAGAGGCGTAAAAGCTTAGGTGGCGTTATATATAGTAGAGAGGTGTCTAGTATTATTATAGATGTGCTTAGTAAGTTAGGATTATAGGTATTTAATTATGCCTTCTTTTTTAGTAACGTCGCGTTTAAACACACAGAGGTTATCTTTAGTCTTTTAGCGTGTGTTATTAGTAAGCGCCTTACAAGCTTATAGGTCTTAAATAATATCGCGGTCTTAGGCAGTACATATCTTAGCTTATATAAGTTTTAGGTAGTAGTTCTATAGAAGGCGGTAGTATTTATTAGGTTCTTATGCTACCATTTTTACAAATATCTTAGTGTCTTATATTTTAATTTTAATAGGTAGTAGCCCTTCTACTTACTTATCTATAGTTGTATAGTTAATAAAGGATAAGATATTATTAGTGTCTACCTCCTTAGGGATTAAGGCTAGGGCTAATAAATTAAATTATCCTAGGATTAATTGGCGTCATAGGTTAAGTATAGGTATTAGGTTGTTCTTTAGGTTTAATATAGTAGCTAGTAAGGAATATTATCTTACTATTATAGGTTCCTTGGAAGTATAAAGGTAACTTATAGATATACTACCTCTAGTAGCGCCTATAGTGTTATTGTCACGGAACGCCGCCGCAGGAGCCTCTATAGGAGACTCCCTAGCGGAACCCCATACCCTCGCGTACGCTTCGCGTACAGCTTACATCAGCCACGCGTAGTATATCACCTTCCTACGCCCTCGATCCTTACAATCGATCGCGCAACGTCTTATAGACTCCTCAAATACATACGCTCTGTAGCCATTGCCTACATCCCATAACATTACATTGCGCCCTTTTTTTTTTACCACCGACACCTAGCCTATGACCAATTCTACGTCTCTACGATACTGCAGGCGCTGCCAGAAGCAGCGTGTCTACGAGCAACCTCCGCACCATAATAGTAAGACAATATTCCTTACTAGCCACTATATTAAGCCTAAAGAGCAACCTAATACCTTAACCTAACCTATAACGCCAATTAATCCTAGAAGAATTTAATTCATTAACCCTAGCCTTAACCCCTAAGGGCAAGCCTAGCGGCTTAAAAGAGTTACAACCATAAGTACCCCTAAGCACCCAGCACCACCTTAAAGACAATAAAAGTCAACCAGCCTAGCAGGATAGGTACACCCCTATTAGTACAGGTGGCCACAGCAATAACCTTAACAAGATAGACACCAGCAACGTCTCATCCTTTATTAATCACACAGCTATGGAAAAGCAACTAAAAGGGCAGCTACCTATCAAAATCAAAATACAAGACGCCAAGATGTTTATATAAATAGTAGCACAAGAACCCAACAAATACTACCACCTTCTATAGAACTACCACCTAAAGCTTACGCGAGCTAAACTGCGTGCTGCCTAAGATTACAATATTATCCAAGACTTATAAGCTAGTAAGGCACTTACTAATAACATACGCTAAGAGACTAAAGATAACCTCCATATATCTAAGCGCGACATTTAACGATTAAAGAAAGCTAAGATTATACTTATTACCCAGGTTACTAAGAAGGAGGGCATAATTAAATACCTATAGTCTCAGCTTAACAAGCACATCTATAACAATACTAAGCACCTCTTTACTACACACTACACTACCTAAGTCCCTACGCCTCCGGCAACCTCACCCACCTAACACTTAGCCAAAAGTCAGCGTTAAGCAGCTTTACCTAATAAAGACAACCCCTATAACAGCAACCAAACTTAAGCCACAATTACGGGGTCTAATATACAATACCCTAATCCCCTAGTCTTCTAGGGAGACCGCAAGGAATACAGCTACTAGAAGATATAAATCCGCGAGAAACTAACCCAGAGCGCCTACCTTTTTCCTAGGAAGGATACTAAGATTAGTTACATTATTAGGCATATAAAGGGTACCCCATTTAACAGACTCTTTGCCTAATAGGAGACTAATAGCCCCCAAAAGTAGCAGTCCCACCACAAGGTCCTTAACAATCTTAACCTAATATATCGCAACTACAACCTAGTGGCCACCAGTCAAGCCAAACTACGCGCCCTAAAGATAAGTCCCACTAAGTTATTTAACAAGTTCTATATTAAGTTCTAAAAATACACTAGAGTCCTCTCCTAAGACAACACTAAAGACCAGAAAGACCTCCTTAAAAAGGTTACCTATTATCTTAGTCACGCTACCGCTAGTCACAATTACAATAACATTTACAGCATAGTGGCAGCCCTATAGAAGATTAAACAACAGCTAAATTAGATCTCCACTGCTAACCCTCACCCAAAGGCTCCCATATAAAAGCCCTCCGGACCAACCACACCTACATACACTAGGTCACCAACGCCTACTACTAATACTATTACCGGAGCCAATATCAACCTCTCCATTCCAACCTTCCCACGTAAACTCCTAGACAGAGAGCGTAAGCTACTTCAAAAGCTAGGGCGCTGCTATAAATGCCGTCAAGAAGGCTATTATTACAAAAACCCAAACTGCCTAATAGCCAGGTTCAGTAATCGCTGCCTAACACCTAACTTTACACCTCAAACACCAAATACCTCGCTACGCACCGTTACCATACAAGATAAAGAAGCAGCAGCAGCAGAAGCAGCGGTAGTAGGGCGGAGGACTAACGTATAGAATACAGGGTGGGTTTTAGCCATATTAGGGAGCTTTAGTTAGTAGGTATAAAGAGAGACACTCCTTTTAACTTTATAAGGGCCGGCGTTCTTCTAATTAGGTTTCTTAATAGGTTGTTTTGTATTTATCTCTAGCTAGATAAAGTTACTAATTTAATAGGCCGTTACTAGGGTTTAGTTCTTATTTACTGCAGCTTTATAGACAGATTAGGCCTATATTATTTTGTTAATAAGGAACTCTTATAGTTCTTCCATCTTCTTTATAAATTTATTTACTTTTATAACTTATAAGGTATAATAAGCTATATAAAGAACATTACTAAAGGGTTTAAAACATATTTGCGGATGCTAGCTATAGTTAGCCAGAAATAGGGAGACCTTAATAGTTTTTAAGATAAAATTATTTATAGTAAACTTGGTAAATATAAGCTAGTCTATCTAGTTATCTTATAAATATAACGTATATATTTAAATATACTATTCCATTATAGCATTTACATATTATATTTAAACGTCTATTTTTAGGTAGTATACTATAAATAATAGTGCTTTAATACGGAGTTGGGTAGTTAGTTCTTTCTAAAATATAGAGATAAACTGGCTACCTTTATTGAAGATAATTGTTTTGGGAAGTCTATAGAGTTTCTATATATAATCTAAGAATAGTCAGGCAATAGTAGGCGTTAATGTATTAGGGCAGGCGATTAAGTATTTTATCTTAGATAGTTGGTCTATAACTACTATAATATTTATACAGCCGGCCGTCGAAAACGGACTCTGCACCTATACGTGGTGACGGCTACGAACCTAGGTCTTCGAAGTTCAGACTCAGAGCCAACGCAGAGACGTCGCACAGCGTGCTGGTGGCCTGGTGGTGGTTATATGCGTCGTGGGGCGTAGTGAAAAGTTTTCACATGGGATGGTGAGATCTCGAAAACCACTGCTGATGGTACCCCTTCACAATACAGCTACTACTGTTCCCCCACTAAGCACCTGTACGATCCAACATGGATACATAGCATTCGATAACATCCCTGAACCCCAATGGAAAGGCATTAATGACCTCTTATATTAACGGACAAGTGAACGAATAATCAAACAAATATACCCCCCTCTCAACCCCAAGGGCGATTGCCCGCGGAGCATACAGTCACTCGCCGTTCTACTGCCGTAATACTGCCTAGCAGCCTGGATAATACTGTACGGTTTTCCTTGTCTCCTCTCAACGGAGTGGTGACCCTTAGAGAGGGCCTAGTGACCGGGGCCTAGGCACAAAAGATACTCAGACACACATATCCCGCTCGCCTTTCGGTATCAGATAGTAGTTGGAACGGATGAATCCCCCTTACGCCTTCAAGAGCTCTAGGGGGGGAGGGAGGGGTATATGGCAATGGTCTACGAGAGATAGTATATAGGGGGTGGTTAAGATATAGGAGACAACAGCAAGACACAGCAATTGATTAGCAAGGCCTAGCTAGGACGTAGTGAACCCTAGCTCTTTGGATAAGCTAAGGAAGGAAGCAGTGGTTCCTAAGGAGTTCAAACATCCAAGGAGGACAGGACGTAGCCGTAGGCCCGCAGGGCCGCTGCTACGGACGGACATGGCAAATCGGGGTTTTTCATTCTACTGAGGTAGCTCATAGGGGTTTTCCTCCCCCAACTGCAGGGTTTTCTTTATGTAAACTATAAGTTTTCCCCCTATAACGGAGTAGTCTGCGTGGGCCAGTAGGATCCGTATCAGACGTTAATCAAAGAGTTATTATTATTATTATTTATACAGCCTTTACTTATAGGGAGATTAATAACGAAGTTAATTAAGATATCCTTCTATCTTTGGTCCGGAATAGGTAGTGGCTTTAAAAAGCTATTATATGTCTTATATAAAGTTTTAGCTTATTAATAGGTATAGTAGCTAAAGATATACTTTTATATTATATTATATATATTTAGCTAGTAGTATTGGTATTAGAGCGGTTCTAGGATTTTTCCTTAGCCTAGGTAACTGGCTACTAGTAGATTGTATATATATTTAAGGAGCTTAAGCTTAAGTTTGTTATAGTTAGGTATAACTAGGCGGTTTCTAGAGTATAAGCGGTCTTTATAAGCTTTATATTTACTTAAAGAAATCTTTTTAGAGCGCCTAATGCTATTTTAGATTAGCTTAAGTGTCTCTTAAATAAACTTATTATTTAGGTATTTGATAACTATTTTCTATTTAATTAATTAATTAGTTATTTTAAGGACGTATATTATAAGGTCCTTAATAAAAGGGTTAAATAGCTTAGGGTAAAGTAGGGTTTAATTACAGTAAGTATGCGCTTCTTCCTATGCTAGTATATCTTATAAACATTAGGTTTAGGTATTAGACTTCTAACCTTAAATATTAAAGCGGTATATAATTAAGGATTAGAAACGAGATAGATATTCTAACTAGCGGGCCTAGCGATAACTTAGTTGTTTTATAGTTATAAAGTACTATAGATTTTTATAGTTGCTAAGGACCTTAATTGGAAATCCAGCGCCTTCTAGTTTGGGTTGCTATTACTTAAAGCATTTAATAATACCTAGTAGTTCCTTATTATAGATCTTATAATTATATTTAGTTAGGTGTAGTTATTTTAAAAAGTATACTATAGGATATAATACTCCCTCCTTATTATATTAAGATAGAATGCCTCTAGTAGTATAGTTGGATAAGTTAGCCTCTATAACACTTATTTAATCTAAGTTAAAATATTAGAGTATAGGTGCAGTAGTAAATATAACCTTTAAATACGTAAAGGCTTTCTTATATTTTTTTTATTAAAGATAAAGGCTTTATTCTTTTAGGTTATAGTAATAAGGGGTAAAGCTAGGGCAGAGAAATTATTAATAAACCGTTAATAGAAGTTAGTAAATTCTATAAAGGCCTTTACATCCTTAACGTCCTTAACGTCCTTAGGTTCTTACTAGTTTATAATTACCTTAATCTTCTTTAGGTCTATTTATATGCTATTTATAGAAATAATAAGTCTAAGGTATAAGACTTCCATTTTATAGAATTCGCACTTATTTATATCTAATTATAGGCTAGCTCTATGTAGGGCTTCTAGGATAAGGTTAACGTATTTCTTATATTTAGCTAAGCTATTACTATATATTAATATATCGTTAATATAAGCAGTGCAAAAAATGTCTAGGTAAAAGCGTAAGGTATTATTTATAAAGTATTAGAATAAACTTAGGGCATTTATAAGACCAAACGGCGTTATTAAGTATTTAAATAGTCTATATCTAGTACGAAATATAGTAAGCTATTTATCTCCTTTTATAATATAAAGGCGGTTAAATATGTAAATAAAATTAAGCTTTATATAGTAGTAAGTCTTACTTAATTAGTTTAGTGTCTTTAAATTAATAAAAGCGGGTACTAATTTTTAATAGTAATAGCGTTAAGGCCTTAGTAGTCTATATAGAAGCGCAGACCACCGCCAGGTTTTTTAATAAAGATTATAGCTATAGCTATAGGCAAAGAGCTTGCTATAATAAATTCTTTACTTAAGTATTTGTCTAAGTACTTCCGTAGTACTTAGAGTTCGTTTTAGGACATTTTATATAAGGGTTTAAATCCTAGCTATTTTCCTTCTTTAAGTACGTTCTTATAGTTATATAGTTAGTGCTTTACTAACTTATTGGCTTACTTTTATAAGAATATATCTAGGTTCTTATAGTGGCAGATTAGTACTTTTATAGTAGGGTTAGTGTACTTCTTTAGTACTAAGGCCTTTTTAACATCGGCTATTATAGCAGCAAAGATTATATATTTAGGGTTTTTAGCGAGTTATACTAATAGGATAGCTCTAATTATATAGATATCTAAGGTGTTAAGCGAGCTTAAATTATCCTTAGTTTCTTATATAGTTTTTTATTTAGGTTTAAGTTTAATATTAGGTGCGGAGTTAGTGTTAAATTTAGGTTTAGGTTCTTTAAGTATCCCTTTTATAGTAGAATACCAGTTCTTCTAGTACTTTTATATATTAAGCTTAAACTTTTATTTAGTTTAGGGTGGTATAGTAGTTAGAATTAGTTTGTATAATTTTATATAATTATTAAGTCCTTAATAGACGTTAGCGGAAGTCTTATATTAATGGAATTTAGTAAAATTCTTAGGTTAGTAGAATTGGGTAGAATTCCTATATATATAGTAGATATTAGTAGAAATTTTAAACTAGTAGATTTTAGTAGATTTTTTAGGTTCTAGTTTTAAGTCTAAGTAGTAAGTTATAAGGCACTTCTGCTTATAACGGGAGGCAGTAAATAGGAGCTTAAAGTTATTCTAATTAATAGTTACCTTATATAGTGTGAGGACGCAAAGAGGCTTTAGGGAAGATTTAAAGGAACAATATAAATTCTATCTAATTCTAGGAGTATATAGCTCTTGCTAAGTACAAGACGTTGCGTAAAGAAGAGAAAGGAATAATAAGAAAATTATATAATTAAATACTTAGGGGTCTTAGTGGTCGATGCGTGCGCATATATAATAATAATTCATTACTTAACGTCCGATTTAGATCCATATTAGGCCTATACAGACTACTCCTTATATATATATAGGGAGAAAACTCTATATAAGAAAACCCTATAATCTATCTCCCTGCCTTTTAGGACTCGCCTAATAGCGCCTGCAAGGCGCCTACAAGTCACCTATAGTGCTCTTACTACCTTACTTTTTAACCTCCTTAGGAACCACTGCTGCCGTAACAAGCTTATAGACACACTAGTATTGCAAACTTAACTCTATTACTATAGAGTTATTAGGGGGCGCCTAGTACTCGCCTCTTTACCTTCTATTACCATTTCCTTTATAACCCAGAACTGGTCTAGTACATTTTAGCTAATAAGCCACTAGGTAACCGCCTTAAGACCTTTTTATATTAAGAGTAGTATATTATAGTTCTCTGTGCTAGCTGCTAAGAGTATTACTTCTTAGTTAGTGTATAAGGGGCATAATAGTATTACATATTTTGGTGTCTGTCTTAGCCAGCTATATTTATATCTTAGGCTACCTACTAGGACACCTACCTAGTAAAGCCGGTCTTTTAGTCCTATTATTCCTATTCTTAGAAGTGTTACTATTATATTTTCTGCCTTTATTAGGCCTTCTTAGAGCCCTTAGGTATTTACCCCCTATAGCATTAACTATGCTATAGCCTAGGTTCCTCTTGCTTAAGACAGCCTCTATACCTTTAACTCCCATATACCTCTTTAGTATTAGTCCAACCAGTATTATATTGCGGTAGATAGTTTCCTAGTACTCTTTTATACTCTACTTTAGCTCCTTTCTCTCTCTTACTATTATCTTTACTAGTCTCTTACGCGTCTCCCTTCCTCCTCTATATAGGCCTAGGCCCTAATACAGCACCATTATTCTTCTGCTTTTTTTTTTTACCTGTTTCTTTAATATATCTTCCCTACTTTAGGGTTATTAATTAGCTCTCCTATAGGGTATCCTAGGGTCCCTCCATAGTTTGTTTAGGCGTAACTTAATATACTTTATAATACTAGAGTTGCGCTCCTTTTACACCCTTTGCATTATAGCGGCTTTAATATACAATTATAGGGGGGGGTATTAGCTTCCTTCTTAAGCAGTGCTATAGCCATTTGCTTATACCTGCTTATTATACTCTAGAGGTAGGCTATTTAGACCTTTTAGAGTAGTTTAAGGAGTAATTTAGGGGGGCCTTTTTTAGTTTCTCCTATAGCCCAAATACTAGATCTATATGTTATAGTTGGCTGGATAACTGCTATATATAGTAGGCGTAACCTCTAAAAGCATAGACCCTATATAGAATTAATAATTCTAGATATTGTAATATACTACGCCTAGCCCTTATCGGCCGCTTATAACGTATATACGCTCCACTAGAGCTTACTGTCTACCCATACTCCTAATACCCTTAGGCCTTAAACTAGTTAGCCCCTAAAGCCTTAAATATAGATTATATACTAGAGATCTATAGGCTAGTTACGTTTTCTTATAAAATAAATTAGCTGGTATTTCTCTAGTAAGAATTAGACTCTATATTGTCTTGCCTAATTCTATATAGGTATTATGGGCTTTCTCTAGTGTTCTACAGTTCTCTGCGGCTATTAGCCTATATATAACTAGGTTTGTATTATTAATAAAGCCTATCCCCTAGGTCGCCCCTTCCTTAAAGGACTTAAGTAGGTCGCTTATAAAAAAAAAGGAAGAGTATAGGTAAGAGGGGTAATCCTTATAGTATTCCTATTGCAACTGCAATAGGGGGGCTCTAGTATCCGCTAAAGACTAGCAATATTTCTTTCTGGCCTATAAACCCTTAAACAAATTATATAATCTATTCTAGGAAGCCCTTTGCCCTAAGGATATATAGGAGCCGCTTATGGGGTATGTTATTATAGGCACTATTAATATCTAGGCTAAGCATTAATACTATAAGGTCCCTTCGCATCACCCATATAGATTTAATAGTAGTAGTAGTAATATAAATGCTAATAGTGTTAAGCAGTTCTTTCTTGCCCCTATTTAACTTTATAGTAGTAGGGCGTGTTCCTTAGCCGTATCTACTATATGGTCCGCTATTACCCTTTCTAAGATCTTATTAAGGGTGTTTTCTAAGGTAATAGGGCGGTAGCTTCCTAGGATTAAGTAGTCTACTTTACCTTCTTTTTATAGGATAACCGTTATTATAGATCTTTTAAGTTATAAGTAGTAGCCTATAGTAAAGCATACTTTAGCTATATCTATAAGCTAAGGTACTATAAGTGGTCCACAGGTCTTTAAGGCCTTATTTAGTATCCTATTTAGTCCTAGTGCTATATTATTTAAAAGGCGGCTAATAGTTCTGGCTATTTCCTCTATTATTATATCGCTATTAACCCATAGGCGAGTTACTAGTATTACACCTATAATGTTACTAAGGTCTACTGGAGCTAGTTAGGGGAAGAACCTTTCTATAAGGATCTTTGCCTTCTTATTATTGTTATTAGTGGCCTATAACTCCCCCACCCCTTATAGGGGTAGTAGGTATAGGTCTTCTGCTAGGTACCCTACCTTTTTCTTTACCTATTTTACTATAGCCTAAAGGCCCTTATTATAGGGGAGGCTTGGGTTAAAGATATGCTTATTTATAAACCATCTCTAGTTATTCCTTGCTTCTTTTTTTAGGGTATTCTTTAACTGGTTTCTTATATCTTTATATTATCTCTTATCTTTAGGGTTATAGCTACTTACACATTTCCTTCCCATTTATTATTAGCTGGCAATAAAAACCATGTATTATGCAGACTATGCATATTATACATAGGGGCCCAGTTATAAAACTGGACAGTGCTCTTCTAGCCCATTTTTAATTACTGCCTAAATCCTTTCTAGTCTTTAGTTAATTTCCTTAGAGGTAGCTAATAAGCCTTACTTATTTGGTATTAGGTAAATTTCTTCTAGGTTTTAAAGTTGTTATTTAACTATATTAAGGAAGCTGTCTATCTTAAGCTTCCTTATTACATATCTTTTACTATTTAGTTGCGCCTTAATATTTAGGTCTAGCTATATTTAGATAGGGATATAGTCTAAGGTAAGTGCCTATTTTTCTTTAGGGTTGCACCTTTTAAGTCTCTAGTATAGGCCTTTATCTATAAATATAAGGTTAATTATACTTCTAGCGGTGCCTTATTGCTATATAATTGCTTTTAGGGGGGTAGCTAGTTTAAGGCCCTAGATATCTATGGCTCTTAGTAGGCACTCTACCTATTATTTAGCAGTAATATAGATACCCCCCCCACTATAGGTAGTGGAGGTTTATATCTCCTAGTAGGATAGACTCCGTGCCTTTAATTTCTAGTAAGCTTATTGCTAATATAATATTCTCTATTTATAGGACCCCTTTAACCCTAAGGTTATATATATTAATAATTTATACCAGACCCCTATATATCTGGATTATTATAACTATAATATCTAGGTTAACTGCTTGCTATAACTATAAGGATAGGCTAATAGCCTTGCTAATTATAAAACATATATATATAGCTACTTTTAGTTTATATAGAAGCTAAAATCCTTTGGGGCAGTATGTTAATTATATATAGGTATTATAATATGGCTCTTATATAGCTAGGATATAGTGTTTCTCTAGGTCTAGACTATCTAGTAGGGGCCTTATAAGACAGTAGTTTGTATTACCGCAGTTATACTATATAATAGATAGGTAGCGGACCCCTAGCAAGGGTTTTTTATCTTTCCTTTATTCCTTACTTTTTTTATTTCCACTTTCTCTAGGATTTTTAGAACTTCTATCTCTTATATTTATACCCTAGTTGCTACTTATTTTATATAGAGCTTTCTATTCCCATATCTTATATTCCTACTGGCGCTTCTATATTTAAATCTATTATTATCTCTAATTTTTCCCCTAATCTTACTAGTTGGCTATATGCCCTTTATGGGTTAGCTACAAATGTTATATTTACTGTATTAAGTCTAATTCTTAATTATCCTGGTTTTAAGCTTACTATAGCTGTCTATTGGGGTCTTCCTATAGGGCGTCCTCTCCCTTATATCCCCTATAACCTTTATATCCCTATTTAGTTTAGTAATATTACGCAGCGTTGCTTCTGGCCTGTTAGGGCTTAGGATAACTAGCCTAGCCCCCTAGTATTAAAGGTAGGAAACGCTAGGAAGGCACCTATATCTCCCTAGCTTATTACCTATTATTTCTATTTATATAACCTAGCGTGCAGTTATTCCTGCAGCTATTAAGCCCTTACCTTCTATCTCCTATATTTAATGCAGTCTTCTTTCTCCTACGCCTTATATATGCTTTAGTGGCAGTTTACGCATTTTGTTTAGTTTTAATTTAAGTAATATCTTATATTATAGGGGCTTGCATAGTGGCCGTAGCACACCTATGCTGCATATGTGGATTAGGTGTGTCCCTACTATGCGTAGTAATAGCATTGTTTTAGGCGGAGTCTATAGTTATAGAGCCTTATATTATATATAAGGCCATTTATAATTATTCCTTTTTAGATAAGGAGTTTTTATATTCCTAGTGTAAGTATGCTGATAATAAGGGAGCTATGTGTTTAACTAGTGTCTCCCTAGTAAGTCTCTAGCGACCCTTATATCCTCTTATTATTCTTATTGTTTACTTAGTTTACATTTTCCTATTAAAGCAATTAAATTTAGGTGATTTTAAGTCCTAGTATAAGGCGTTCCATTTATCTTACTATCTTCTATATAATTGCTATATTGTCTGCCTAGCGTTCCCTTTTTACCCTAAGGCTTATAGAAACTACTAGGACTTTAACTAAGTAATCCTTATAGAGTACTTTTATACTAATATATTCTCCTAGCCTATCCCCTACCCTTATAGCTTATTCCTTTAACTATTAGTTCTTTAAGGTGACTCTAATATCTCCGCTCCTAAGGTATTGGACTATAATAGCGTTGTGGACCTTTTTACAGATTTTTATAAGGACTTCTGTTTCTAATTGTCCCCTAAGCCCTTCTGTTACGGACAGCTTAAGTACGATATTACGACTACTTGGGGAAGAGTCGGAAGAAGCTAGTTAGTTAATATAGGCACAGTCCAGGATAGAGCCGGTAGAGCTATATAACGAGAAATGGTAACTAAGGTTACATGGTATGCTACATATTAAACGCGAGGAATGGGAGGAACTTATATACCTTATATACAACACGTACCTCACGTATAAGAGAGGATTTCTTAGGCGAACGATTGTGTATTTAAAGGACCTCAGTCCCTACCGTAGATAGTTCTCTCCTTGTAGTAAATCTTAGAATACAATTGGAGTTAATCTGTTAGGCAACCACTCTACTAGTTATTATTACGTTGTTAACCTGTTTATATCTATATATCTAGCCTAATAATAGGACCCACCGTAGTTCTTGCTACAAGGTTCCGTTATATATTTACTACTAAGGTTACGGTATTAAATAAAGTTAAACAATATACCACCTAAAGCACTAGTCGCGATGCCATTAACAGCAATAACTATTTTAGAACCAAGAGATACCAGTATAGCAGATACGGACTTATAAGTAGTTACAAGAGGTCAGTTACAGGAAATAGTTAATCGCTTATTAGATAATAATAGGATACTTAAGGAACGCATTAATGGAATTGGCGCAGTAAAGGCTAAGTTACCGTTAATTAAACGATTATTAGGAGAAAGGTTAAAACTTAAAGGGTTCCTTACACAAATACACTTTAAGGTTATGCAGGAAAGAGCAAAGTTAGTAACACCTATAGATTAAGTGGCGTACGCAGGATTGTTCTTAATAGGAAGAGCACTGGAATGGTTTAAACCTTACCTTATAAAGATATAAGTTAGCGGTATAACAACTACTAACTAAGATATATAATTTATGTTTACTAATTAGAATGGGTTTGCAGAAAGACTAATATAGATGTTTAGAAACCTAGAAGCGTCAACTACAACGGAATAGAAGCTTTAAAACTTAGTACAACGTTTTTTAACAATTAAGTACACAATATAGTTCCAGACACTTATAACGCAGGTTAAGTAGAACAATAAGGCGCTTATGGTATAGTATAAATAGGGACTTAAGGCTAAAGTCTAGGACGTAATTATCCTAATGGAAGATACAGAAAGTCTATAAGACTTAATAGATTAGTTAATAAAGATTAATAATAGGATCTATTAAAGGGAATAAGCTAAGAAAGGGCAAGATAGAGTTCTACAGTTGTATAAGGCGTAGAGCATATATCGGCAGATATAGAGCTAAAAACTATAAAATGGCGCAGAGCTAATAGACCTAAGCGGTACCAAAGAATTTAAAAGATAGATAAAGAAACTATAGAAACCTAAAGGTTAAGGATTAAGTAATTACAGGACTAGGAAGTAAAGGCTAAACTAGGGATCTTAATAGCAGAAGATGTTTAGGCGGACTCCATAATAAGAAAAGTAGTTTAAAGATAGAGCTTGCATAAATTGTGGAAAATAAGGTTATTTTGCTAGAGACTATAGAGGTAGTTAGAGTAACAACGCGGTAAAGGGCACTAGGTCGTTAGAGTACAATAACATAGATATAGGGATGTTACGTAAAACCAAGAAATATTTAATTAAATACTTCGCGTTTTATTATAATAACGCATGCCAAATTTATAAAGACGCTAAGTATGGCGCAAGCTATTAGCCATAAGAGCCAGAGTTAAGAGGGCTTAAAGGAACTAGAGAGTTAGACAAAGAATAAAATTAACTCTACAAGCTAAATTAAGATGTTAAAGCAATATACGGATAAAGATTAGCAACAATAATAATAGAGTTAGAGTACTTATTAATTAACAGTAATAAGGAAGAAAAAGAGGTTAACTGGGAGTACTTATACCTTAAAAACGCAATAGAAGCAGAGACTAAAACCACTATAGAACGCGGATTAGTAACGGGTATCATAACACCATTAGATACGGCATCCATCACTTTATAAGATGGAAGAAGTAATATCCAGAGATAATTAAGCAAGTAGACGACTGCTAGTGCTAGCTTACTACTTGTAAAAGGCAAAAGGCTATAGGTCTAAGATTTTTATAAAGAGATAAGAAAAGCTCTAGACTTATAGGACGTAATAAGAACAGCTTAAGAACCCATAATAAATAAAAACTAATGGGAAAGAGCAGTAACTTAGTTTAGTAATAAACAAATAAGTATAGGACGCAAGTTTAAGAACTATAGGTTTAGGGAATAAATAAGAACGTTATTAGGAAGCTAAGATTTCAAGAAACGAATAAGAACTATAGCAATTCCAGGTAAACACGGTGTTTAGCCTAAAAATTAAAAAGTTAATACTAAGATTAAGAAATAAGATGACTTTAAGGATCTAGCTATAAGACGCAGAAAATAGGAAATAATAGATAAGTTTAGATAAAGAATTATTATATAGCAAGAGCAAAAGCTAGATAAGAGGTTAGCTACGCTAGGTTATATAAGGGATAGAGCACCCATATAAAAAGTCACTAATAGGCCTAGTGTAGGGACACCTAGAGTAAAATGGGTAGATAAACTGGAATAAAAAGAGGACCTAGACGTTCCAGTTAGGTTTAAAGAAAGACACACTAAAGGATGTTATAACGCAGCGATAATAAGGTACTTTCTTATAGACAGACTATACCCACTAAACCAGTTATATAGAAAGTAGTATAGATAACGACACAACAACGAATAGAAAGACTTTTATATATAGCTAGACAAAAAAGTTGTCTAAGACCAACCCATTATGGAAAAACGCATAAGTCACATTAAAGGAGCGTTAATTATAACGTTAAGGAACCTAGAAGAAGAATCTAAGGACTAGAGAAGTAAGTAATAAATCTTAGTACCCATAGCAAAAATACTAGTGGTTAGGTTAACCAGGTATAGATTTAAACTTAAAAACAAAGACGAGCTAAGAGTTAACCTAAGTTACCTAGCATATTATACGTTATCGTGGATAGCTTATATAGATAATATGTGTAATATACATAGGGCACTAAAAGACAAAAACCGGAAATACCTAATAAGGATATATTAGGCACCAGAGGAAAAACAGTTTAGAGACGCTAAGTATATATATAGATGGCACCTAGTAGAAGTATAGAGTTAAAGGGACCTAATACTTTAACCCAGAAGATTCCTTATAAAAGAATACCTAGATAGATGATAGTAGTGGGACTGTCTAGAGAATACTTATCTATAGCATATAGAGGAAAAGAAATAAACTAAGTATTAGCTAAGAGTGGACCAAGTATAGATAGAATCTAGCAGCCAATAGTTAGGAAAAAGAGAGGCCTACGGGACCAGAGGGAACTAGTAGTAAAGCCTTAGACCCTTAAAGGAATTCCAGGACAACACCTAAACTTATAAGTTAAGTGGCAAGATTAACAGTTTAAAGCACTAATAGATAGTAGAGCAATAAGAAACCATATATTACCAGTAGTAGTAAAAAGGATAGGGTTACCCCGCAGACAAAAGGAATACCTATATCCACTTACAACAATTTTAGGAGATTAGATAGCCTATAAAAAAGGCATTATTAATCTCAAAACAGGACCTATTTAGTTAACTATTAAAGGGAGACCAGTTAGAATGTCTTTTAATATCTTACCATTAGGAAAAGATAAGGCAATACTAGGAATGCCTTAGTTATAGAAATATAATCTAAAGATCAATTAGGTTATAGGTTAGGTTAATATTAGAGATACTTAACGGCGTAAAGTGCGGCAGCAAACTAAGTTGGTATAGTACTAAGTTAGAGTAACATACAAAGAGACTAAGTAAGGCTTAAGTTATATACTAAAGAGATACCACAAGTATAGCAAAAAGTTATAGTTACTAGAAAGTGAAAAGCTGTTAGAGTATATAGTATAGGACTATAAGATAGAGTTAGAACTAGAAATAAGTCCAAGGTTCTTTCCAATCTATAAGCTCACTAAAATAGAGTTAGTAGCACTTAAGGAGTTTATCCAGGAGAACTTACGAAAGGGATATATTAGACTATTATAGTTATTAGTAGAATATCTAGTACTGTTTATCCCAAAGAAAAATAGAAAACTTAGGATGTGTATTAACTATAGATAGTTAAACAGCATTACTAGGAAGAATAGATATTCTTTACCCTTAATTAGCAAAATCTAAGATAGGATAAGTAATATAAAGATCTTTACAAAGATAGATCTGAGGTAGGCATACCATTAGATTAGGATTAAGGAAGGCGATAAATAAAAGGCAGCCTTTAGGTTAAAGGAAGGACTATATAAGCTATTAGTTATACAGTTTAGGCTTATAAATACACTAGTAACGTTCTAGAAATGAATTAATAGCGTATTAGGAGAACACCTTAATCAGTTTATTATAGTATACCTTAACAATATTATTATCTACTTAAAGAGTGAGAAAGAACATAAAGAATACATTAAGTGGGTCTTAACAAGACTATAAGAAGAACAGATACTAGTAGCAATTAAGAAATGCGAGTTCTTTATAAGGAAGACCAATTTTATAGGATTTATTATTAAACTAGGAAGAATTAGTATGGACCTAAAGAAAGTTAAAGCTATAGTAAGTTAGCAAGAACTAGAGAATATTACACAGTTAAGGTTATTCCTAGGGTTTTGCAACTAATATAGGAGGTTTATAGCATAGTGGTTAAAAAGTATTAAGCTATTTATAAGGCTAATAAAGAAGGAGGAACCGTGGGTATAGGAAAACAAGCAAAAGAAACTGTTTAAGAAACTTAAGGAGTTATTTACCTAGGAACTAGTCCTTAAGATCTACTAACCAAAGTTAGAGACAGTTGTTAAGACAAATGTATTAGATTTCATACTAGGAGCATATTTACTATAAAAGCATTAGGACGCATAGCATCTAATAGCATATTATAGTTAGAAGATAACACTACTAGAACTAAACTATAACATCTATAACAAGGAGTTGTTAGGTATAGTTACAATATTAAAGGAATAGAGAGCATTCTTATAAGGCATAGAGAAACTGTTTATAGTTAAGACGGACTATAAGAACCTTACAGGATTCCTAATAACAAAGGAACTCAACCAAAGACAGGTTAGATGGGCGGAAATGCTTACAAAATACCATTTTAAAATTCAGTATACTAAGGGCACAGACAACGCACAAGCAGATGCTCTAAGTAGAAAGGCTAAATTATAGAGTAACAAAAAGCCATTAGGGGCTTTACTGCGAAAAGATTAAGACGGATTAATTAGGTATAATTACCCAAAAATTACAGCAACTAAAGAAGGTTAGATCCACAAATTACTAGAGAGTAATTAGATATAGAAGATCTAAGAAGTATAGGTAGAGGATCTAGATACGGAATAGTATAAGAATAGAGAAGCAACCTATATTCCAAGGTCTATTACAAAAGAGTTTATTAAGTTATTTTATAAGGGACTAACTTAAGGACACAACGGAGCTACAGGCTTAGTGTTAAGACTTTAAAAGGAATATATAATTTAAGGAATCTAGGGACTAGCAAGATAAGTTATAAAAGAGTATCTAGATTACTAAAGAAATAAACTAACAAGGTATAAGCCGTATAGAGGGCTATAACCTATTAAAACACTAGAAAGACTATAGGAAGTTATATTATAGGACTTTATTATTAAGTTACTAAAGTTAAAAGATCTTATTATAGGATAAGATTATAATGCGATCTTAGTAATAGTAGACAAGCTTATAAAGTAGGGGTACTTTATAGCATGCACAGAAGAAGTGTTAGCAGAAGATATTACTAGAATCTATATTAAGGAAGTGTTTGTAAGATACGGAGTACTAAATAAGGTTATATTAGATAGAGATCTAAGATTCATAGCAGCATTTTAGGAAGTATTTTTGGCGGAATAAGGAGTTCGCGCAGTAACCTTAATAGCGTATTATCCGCAGACGGACGGATAGATAGAAAGATTAAACTAGACACTAGAACAGTATCTAAGGCACTATATTAATTATATATAGAACAATTAGGTATCGTTACTACCAGTTACACAGTTTGTATATAATATAACACCACAAGAAGGAATAGGAACATTACCATTTAAGGCGAATTACGGGTATAAGCTAAGGTTATTATTATTGCTACGTTAAGTAAAGAAAACGAGTAGCATAGCTAAGCAAAAAATAGAGACTTTAATAAATCTTTATATAGACCTTAAGGAAACAGTAAAACTAGTATAAGAACAAATAAAAAGGTACTATAATGCTAAGAGATCTAAGGGACCAGATCTTAAGGAGGGAGATAAAGTATAGCTACTATATAAAAATTTTAAGAGTTGATGACTAAGTAAGAAGTTGGACTATATCAGACTAGGACCTTTTAAAATTATATAAAGGATTTTATTAGTTATATATAAACTAAACCTACTAGCCAAAATAAGAATTTACCCTATATAGTATGTCGCAATGCTAGAGCCAGCATATAAAAATGTTAAGTTACTAGTCTATAAGGTAGACACGTATGGAGGGCGAGAAGAAAACAAATAGCAAGTTTTAAAGATTATTAGTTACAAGGACGTAGATAATAAAATATAGTATAAAATAAAGTGGATAGGCTATAGTAAGACTACCTAGAAACCACTAAGTAACCTAGAGAACGCTATAGGAAAGGTATAGGAGTATTAAAAGAAAGCAGGTTAGGGAGCATTAAAAAAGGATTGCTAAAGGATAAGTTAGCTAAGGGGGACCTAAGAGGAGTAACTACTACGTTACTTAGAATTGTTTCCTTCTCTAGAAACTCTACTCTCTTATTACCTAACTTAGCAAGACCCTGCTTAACTAGTTTCTACTTCTTAAAACAAACCTTCTTACAAACCTTCTTAAGATAGAGTAACTAAGTAGACGCTACAATCTAAGCGTTTAAGGCTTTCTACTCCGCGTCCTAAGAACGCTCAAGCTTAGCTAGGGCCTACGCTAGGTTACCATTAAGCTTCGCAGCAGCAGATTAAATATAAGACCCTATAATAAGTTACTTAGGGAACTTAAAGACTGTTAAGAGTTATAGGACGCGCATACTTAGCGTTAGAAGTAGAGCGAACGTTATAGGACAATTAAATGTTTGCTTTAGTGCACTCTAAATAAAAAGAGGGTTATTAAGACAAAGGACTCGCTAACGCAATATAAACTAACCCCTCTTTCGCACAACAAGAACACGGAGACGGCATTATTTTACCTAGCAACAGTATAGCAGCAATAGTGCAAACACAACGTTGCGCGTGTAAAGAAGAAAATGCTTTAGGTATAATAAGTAAAGATATTAACCAGATTAATTAAACGGATATTATACCTCTAATAGACAACTTAGAGATATTAGGGATCTTTAAGAATAAAGATAAAAAGGAGGGAGATGGTATTACGGACAGCTTAAGTACAATATTATAACTACTTGGGGAAGAGTTAGAAGAAGCTAGTTGGTTAATATAGACACAGTCTAGGATAGAGCCGGTGGAGCTATATAACGAGGAATAGTAATCAAGGTTATGTGGTGTGCTACATATTAAACGCAAGGAATGGAAGGAACTTATGTACCTTATGTATAACACGTACCTTACGTACAAGAGAGGATTTCTTAGGCAGTCCCTACCATAGATAGTTCTCTCCTTGTAGTAAATCTCAGAATACAATTAGAGTTAATCTGTTGGGCAACTACTCTACCAGTTGTTATTACGTTGTTGACCTGTTTATATCTATATACCTAGCCCAATAATAGGACCCACCGTAGTTCTTGCTACAAGGTTCCGTTACACCTTCTACTTTTTCTATATTTGGTTATATTATAATTATATACCCAGTTATTATCTTAAGGGGGATGGGTTCCCTATACTATAAAAGCATAGCTATAGTGGCCTAGGTGCGGTTTGCTAGTAAGGGGGGTTTTTATTTATTTTTAATTTTATTTAGCTGTTAGAGGATTTAATTAAGGGTTTACTAGAGGGGTGCCTAAAGTTTACTAGACTGGCGGAGCCATTCTACTAGCTATATTAGTTTGTTATAGCTAACGATTACTTCCCTATAATTCTGGATACTAGATACGTCTAATAGGCTTTATATTTTGTTAGATGCCTTCTTAATAGAGGTATTTCTGCTTTATGGTGTGGTATTTACCTGTCTTTATTGTGGAGGGCCATTGCTAGGCGTGGTTCTGACGGTCGCGCATAAGTGTAAACTACTGTTGTTTAATGTGTACCTCCCCTACAATGCATGCATCTTAGGGGGATTCTCTAGGTGTTTTTTAGGGATCTTTTGGTTGGTTTTAGTCTTTTAGGCCAGGTGCAGCAAGAGCTCTCTCCTACTATTAGTATTAGTAATACTCTTCGCGTGCGTAAATATATATGCGGTCTTTAATAGACTTTAGTAGAATTTAATTAATCTAGCAGAATATAGCAGAAGTTAATTAAGCTAGTAGAATTTCGTAGAATTTGGTTAAAGCGTTGGAATTTATCTGTTAAGTGTTTTACCAAGACATTTCTACTATAACTAGGCTAGTCCTATTATAGTGCCCCCCCTTTAGTTAAAGGTCCAAAATAATTTAATTTAGTTGAGACTTATAACTTATTATGTTTTATATTATTGTTTTTTATATTATTGCGTTTTATATATTTGCATTAGGTAGCGGTATAGAGTTTTGCCAGTTCTAATTGTTAAATAGACTAATTAGGATTTTCTATGCCCGGTATAGAAAATCGCTATTAGCTTGGTTAAGGCAGTAAGCAGAACTAATATCTTTATAGTAGGTCTTAGCAAGGTAAATCTAACTAATTAGATAACTTTAACTGCTAGTTAAAGTTCTTTAATATCTTGCGTGTTATATAACCGTATTATAAGCGTTATAATACATTTTAAGTTCTTTTTATTTTCGAGTTTTCTACTATTGTGTTTTGTATATTTATGTTAGGTAGCAATTGTTTACTTTTATATCGTGTCTATCTAGCTAGAGTAGGCCGCGAAGGATAGTCCTTATAGAATTCTTTTACTAAGGAAGGCGCGTTGGCCTTAATCTAGTTATAGGTTTCCCAGGTTTATATTTTATATCCTTTCTACTTAATAAAAAGTTTAAATTGTTTAAATTATGTTTTCTATTATATATTATTAATTAAGTTAATAAAGTATAAACTATTACTGTTGTTAACAATTATGGGAGATAGTAATGGAATTTTATAAGTTATAGGATTATCTTTTAAAGGTTATAGCAAGCTTACGTAAAACGTTAGGTGTATTTTTATCTTAGTTAGCAGTGTAAGCTTATAGGCGTATAGGCTTGGTTTTTTTTTAATTTAGTATAGGCCTGTAAACTTCTAATTAAGTTTCTTTAAGGGCCGTTAAGTCTTTAGGTTTTATATATTTAGGTAAACTATATTACCTTCCTTAAAGTCCTATACGGGAGCTCGTCCTTTATTTATATGCCATTCCTATAATATTTAAGCGTATATTAATTTACTTTATAATAGTTCCGTTAACTGCTTTATTTAATTAGCGAAGTTATATATATTAATTAACTAAATCTATTTAATCGTGGGTCCTATTATGTTAATATTAGGTTATAGCTTAAATCTAAGTTAAGGGTTTTATCTATAGGTTGCGTAGAACGGTATTACGCCATTTAATACGTTTATTATATTATTTATAGTAAACTTAGCTAAAGGCAGCTATTTTTCCTAGTTGTCTTATAGGTAGGAGCAGTATATTTATAAGTATTATTCTATAATCGTGTTTACAGTTTTAGTTTAGCTATCTATCTCTAAATAAAATGTAGTTAAGAGTTGTGTTTAAATACTTAATTGTTTATATAGGGCTTGCTAGAAGTCTAAAACAAACTAGCTTCCTTAATTAGATATTATTAAGTTAGGAAGTCCGTATAGCTTAAAGATATACTTAATAAAATATTTAGCTACTAATATCGCATTAATTAAGTCTATAGGAATTATATGTCGTATTTTTATAAGGTGGTTAACAACTACTATAATATTTATAAACCTATTACTGTTAGGTAAGTTGACTATAAAGTTAATTAAGATGTCGCGCTATTTTTATATTGGAATTGGTAGCGGTTAAAGTACTCCTTACTTCCTTATATAAGAAGTCTTTCCATACACGCATATCCTATATGCTTAAACGTATTTTTATATAATAATAATAATAATAATAATAATTTATTGCTTAACGTCCGATTTGGATCCCTATTGGGCCTACGCGGACTACTCCTTATATATATATGGGGAGAAAACTCTACTTGAGAAAACCCTGTAATCCATCTCCCCGCCTTTTGGGACTTGCCTACTTAGCGCCTATAAGTCGCCTATAGTGCTCTACTACCTTACTTTTTGACCTCCTTGGGAACCACTGCTGCCGTAATAAGCCTACGGACGCGCTAGTGTCACAAACTTTACTCTACTACTGTAGAGTTAACAGGGGGCGTCTACTATTTACCCCTTTACCTTCTATTACCATTTCCTTTGCAACCTAAAACTAGTCTAGCACATTCTGACTAATAAGCCATTTGGTAACCGCCTTGAGACCTTTTTGTGTTGAGAGTAGTGTACTATAGTTCTCTGTGCTAGCTACTGAGAGTATTGCTTCTTAGTTGGTGCGTAAGGGGCATAGCAGTATTATATGTTTTGGTATCTGTCTTAGCTAGCCACATTCGCATATTAGACGTATTTTTATATATAGTTGTGTATTATAGGCTAGTAGTATACTTATTAAATAATCTTATAGGTCTTTATATGGCTAAGATGCCCTACTATAGGGAAGTTGTGTATAAATTTAAGTATCTTAAATTATAAAGGTTTAGAATTTGGAACTACTATCTTCTATTAATAGTATAATCGATTATTTTAAATTTCGCATTTAGCGAGTGTAATATCCTTATACTATTATTTTCCTATTTAAATCACCTTTATTATAACGTATTTAATCACCAAGACCGCTAGATTACCAAGACCGCCAGCGCAAAATATACCAAAAAACCCAAATTTCAATTTCAAATAACTTAATAACAACTTTATAATATTTTCTAAAAATTTGAATATGAGCTCTCATATGCCTATACTTATACCTTTTACAATATTAGAGCGTGCAGTCTAGTAGTTATTGAGATATTTAAAAACGTCTCTATTTTTAGCCCCCAAACTCTATATTTTAATAACTACTATACTATACGCTCTAATATTTTAATAGACGCCAAAGAAGGCATATATAAGCTCATATTTAAATTTTTAAAAAATATTATAAAGTTGTTGTTAAGTTATTTAAAATTGAAATTTAGGTTTTTTGGTGTATTTTGCGCTGGCGGTCTCGGTGATCTGGCGGTCTCGGTAATGAAATACGTTATCTATTATCCATATATTATTCTTATATTTGTATTTTATTAGCTTATTAATTTCTATTTCCTATTTATTAATTTCCAATTTATTTCTATTAAGTTCCGTATTTAAGAATATAGGATATAGTTTTTTAAAATATTTAGGGGGCAGTAAAATCCGTAATTAATTTATAATCCGTTTATCTAAAGCGTTTATAGATAGGTCTTATAATTATTATATTAATATATTAGGCTTTTAATTAAGTTTGCCTAGTTAGTATATAATCTTAAAGTTAAACTATAAGAGGTATTCAGCCTAATAAATTTGGCGCTATATTAATTACTTTATAGTTATAAAGTACTATAGATTCTTATAGTCTATTAATACACATATTAGGAATAACAATCTCTTAAGCTTAGGACGCCATTATTTAAAGCATCTAATAATTGCAAGCAGTTTCTTATTATATATTTTATAGTTTAATTTAGCAGAGGCGAGTTTTTAGGAGAAAAAGGCTACTAGATGTAGCTCACTATTCTTATTATATTGTAATAATACTCCCCCTAGTGTATAATTAGATAAGTCTATTTTAATAGTATATTTAAAGTTAGGGTTAAAGTAAGTGAGAATTAGAGTAGTTATAAAGTGATATTTTAAGTTATTAAAAGCTTATTTATATTAGCGGTTTATTTAAATTTTATATTCTTCCTTATTAGATTTACTAATGGCTAAGTAATTTCTAAGAAGTGGTTAATAAACTAATAATAAAAATTTGTGAATCCTAGAAATCCTTAAGTATCTTATATATTACTAGGGCTTTTCTAGTTTATAATTGCAGTAACCTTTTTAGGGTCTATTTTAATTCTATTACAGGATATAATTAAGCCTAAGTATATAACCTTAGATGCGTAGAACTTGCATTTCTTAATATTATATTATAGGTCCGTATCTTATAGGCGTTTAAGGACTATTTTAATATGTTTTTAATATTCTAAAAGCGAGGATAAGTAAATTAAGATATTATTAATATACGCGGTAATAAATATATTAAGGAATTTATAAAGCGTATTATTAATATATTACTAAACATACTAGGACCGTTCTTTACGCTAAATAGTATTACTAGGTATTTAAAGAGTCCCCATTATATATAAAAAGCTATATACTTCTTATCTCCTTTATATATATGGATTTTATTAAAGGCGGTAACTATATTAAGCTTTATAAGTACTATACCTTTACTAAATAGTTAAATGTCTCTTAAATTAAAGGAATTGGATATTAGTTTTAAATTATAATTGTGTTTAAAGCTTAATAATTAATATAGAATTTTAAGCCTCCTTTTTACTTTTTAATAAATAATATAGGTAAGGTAAATAAATATTAACTGGGGCGAATAAATCCTTTTTCCAGATACTTATTAAGGTATTATTATATTATAAGCAGTCCTCTTATAATATACTATATAGTAGACCGAACTTTAATATTATGCCAGGCTTAAGTTCTATCTTAAAATTGTGCTTATCTTAGTACGGGGCTAGTTAATATATAAATTATTTTTTAAACTTATTAAGTAGATTATAGTACTCTTTAGGTATAAGAGGTTAAGGATTAGGATATTGTTTTGGTTCTAGTGCTTTCTTAATATCTTTTATAGTTATAGTAAAGATTTTATAATCTTGTCTTTTTGCTAATAAGATAAAAGGTATAGCTTATATTATACAAATTTTAAACGGTTTTAATAAAACATATAAGTATTCTTTACTATAATTAGCAGTTATATATTTATTATATTAGCTTAAGGTTCATAGTAAGGGCAATTTATATTATGTTAAATTTAAATAGTTATATGCATATTTGTATAGTAAATGGTTTTTTAAGTAATAACTTTAGTGTTTCTTTAACCCAGCTAATTAAAGGGTTATATTGTTTTAGCTATCTATATCTATATATTATTTTATAATGCTTTAAGGGTATTATAAATAGGGAAATATATTTAAGGTATTTGCCTATCCACAATTTTATAAGAGCGTAGTGTATTAGTTTACTATATATTAAGGGTTTACTATTAAAGCCTTATAGGCCTTAGGGCTTATTAAGTTTCTTTAATTTTAGGCGTTAAGTTTTTATATAGTTTATATTAATAAAGCCTATACTGGTGGCTCCACTGTCTATAAAGATTTATACTTCCTTCTATTTGCTAAGTGTTTAAATTTTACTAAGTATATTAAGGAAGTTGTATTATATATTAGTGCTAGAAGAGCCTAGATACTTATACTCTTCCACCTTTTATCCTAAGGCGCAACTTGGCCTTAGAATAATTTATTTTCTAAGTTAACTAAAGGCGAGGTGCTTTGTGGCGTTTAAGTACGATTTATAGAGTGGGTACGATTTAAGAAATAAGTATAATTTAAGGAATAGGAGGAACTATAGCGGACCTTTTTAAAGGGGTGAGTTCGGCAATGCTTTTAAATATATCCTTTTTTGCTGCATCTAAAGCATTCTCTATTTATGGCTTGAGTTCTTTATTTATTGGTTCCTAAGGGTGTATAGAATTAAGTGGTATTAAGGTCTATAGGGTTATATATAGGGCTTTTAGGTTTTAGAGACGGATTGCGCTTTAGGGTATATACTGGTTTTATAGTATTTTAAATATAAGGTATAGTTAACTTTAGAAAATAAGTCTGTTTGTTATATTAAAGGTCCTTATTAATTTGTTAATATATTATAGTAAATTTAGATAGTTTTTTGGCAGTTCTCTACTTTTTAACTAGGCTCTAATTTTATCCAAAATAGCTTATTAAAGGGCAGCAACTTTAGCGGCTTTATTTTAATCTAGTTTGCTAATAAGGCTTAAAAATTCCAAAAAGAAGCTAGTAAAGTCTTAGTTCTATTATTATAGGTTTTTAAGTTTAGTAATAGCTATATATTTGTAGCTAGCGTTATTATACGTTAATTTTAATAGGGAGATAAAGATTTTAAAATTAATAAAGGTGCTGTTATAGAAGAATGGATTTATAGTTTATATAGTATTCTTACTTAAATAAGATATTCTATAGCTAACCTTACTAGCTTTAGTAGGTGTTGGTATTACCTAGGGGGGTACTGCAATTGCAATATAAGGTAACTGGTTCTTAATTTATTTGTGTCTATCTTGTCTACCAAAAGAGAAAGAAAGGGGTAGTAAAGGTCGGGCTATCTATTGGGCCGTGGGTGGTTAGGTGACCTACGCTACGCCATACAGCCCCTGCCGCATACGCTCTGCGCGTAATACAATTTACAACCTCTACTTGTACAGACACTGGCGACATTTATAAAAAGAAAGAAGGTAAGAAAGTACAAAGAAGTAGATATTGTGAACATTACGGATATCGCGGTGGAAATAGGTAAGTGTATATAAGGTGTTACCGGGGTGTCCTATAATAAAGTGTAGTTAAAGTTAGAACCAAAGGTATGACGGCTTTGGAAGGTATAATAGTTATAAAGCTGTTGCAGACCATAGGGGAAAATAGGTAGAAGGGTTGAGTCCTATCCGTTATTGTTGAAATGATAGTTAAGGAAGTTGATATCAACAGTAAGGTTCTCTATATTGACGTTGTTATTGTTATTATTGCAGAAGTAGGTAGTGCTCTTGCCCTTATTGTTACTCCTTGCTGTACTAGGTTCCGTACCACTAGGTTCTATGCTACTAGTAAGGCCGTGGACAAAGGCATTGTTATTTATAGACATAACTATATTCTTAGCGGTTTTAATTAGTATTGGCCTATTTAAAGTCATAAAGTGCTTAACACTATAGTCATCATAAAAGAAATTGCCGCTAGTGGTAGTTAGAATTGTATTCTTGTTAAAATTATTAATATTATTATCTATAAGGTACTGGTGGACACGTCTCTTAAATCCTTTTCTTACTTTATTACGTTCTTCTTTAGTATATCTAGTTAACTAATAGTCTCCTTTCTTATACACAAAGCACGTCCTGGTATTATTATTGCCGTAATGGTTATTTAATGAACTTGGTTAAGATGTTAATTGGTAGTAGCAACAATTAGTAAAGAATATATTGGCAGGCTGTTCTATAGGCTATAAGAACACATTGGTGGGTTATCCTATAGTACTATTAATCTTTCTGTAGGTGACAATTAACAATTATAGGCTGTTTATAAGGCCGGTAAGTATAGTAGGCGGGTTAGAGCAAGCTGCCTAGCAAGTAGTAACATCTTAGCAAGCAACGATGAGCTTATTATAGAGGAAGTTGTTATTGTAGAGGTTAGCGTCGAGACCATACTATAAGTGACAGAGGTCGTTAAGTAATAGCTATAGGCAGTTTTCTATAGACTTGCCTTCGCTCTTTATCATTACCGTCTTAAGAGTTATAGCGTTCTACTTTGTTAGAACTCCACGCTTATATTCTGGTCCTTTAAAGTAGTTGCATATAGCATTACAGATACCATTAAAAGTAGTATAGGTTGCCTTATTCTCGTAGTAGAAGTTAAGAGTAATACCATATAGCATTATTAGAAAGCCTTTAATCTTTACCTTTTACGGTATACCAACTCTGTTATAAAGGTTGTTAAAAATTATAAGCTTACAGTTGAAGTTGTTATCCTCTCCGCTGTATTTGCTTTCCTCTATATATATCTTTACCAGGGTTGCTAAGTCTCTACTGTAGTTGACGGCGGCTATAGCTTTTATAGAGGGAGCTGTGGCATTTATAGGGGGAGCCGTGACGTTTATAGAGGGAGCTGTAACGTTTGTAGGCGAGGGAGGCTCAGCTATAGGGGGGTCATTTAAGACAGCTGGGGTTAGGGTAGATGACGTTAAAGTTAATAAGCGTGATTTAAGGCGACGGTTGATAATATACAAATTAAAGGGTCCTTCGTTGTTGATGAATAGCTTAATTTCTGCATCTGACCATTCCGTAGGGTTGTCCTCGTGGGCAACGTCGTACAGTACTTGTGGTACTGACTTGCTCTTCTTATTAAAGACCTATACTCCATTATATTGGAGCAGTTGTTTAAGTTTTTTAATTACAGATCTATCAGCGTCTTTAAATGTCTGTACCTCAAAATTATTAAAGTCCTCTTGGTATAATTCCCATAGGCTTTTATCCTTAAAATTGCATTTAGTATACTTATTGATTTTAAAGTTAATATAGTTGGTGATATCTTCTGTAGTAATCTCATTGGTTAGGGTAATTCCATTACCCTAGCGCGGACGTTGGATTCCTGTGTTGGACATAACTGGCATAGGTCGTAGTATAGGTAGGGGTACTAGCACTTAGTAAAGAGGTTATACTAGGTATTAATTTGTATAATAGATGCGAACTAGACAAAGCCTTAGTAGGAGCCAGTTCTTTAAGTTCTTAGGACCTTAGTAGGAAGGGTTCTCCTTAGCAAACGCGATGTGATTAACAGGCCTTAGTAGGAGTGATTGCGTGTTATCTCTCTTCGTAATAACACCGGATTCTAATCTGTAATATTACTGATTAGTGTTAGTATTACCTGGGGGGGTACTATAATTACAATATAAGGTAACTGGTTCTTAATTTATTTGTGTTTATCTTGTCTACCAAAAGAGAAAGAAAGTGTAACGGAACCTTATAGTAGGAACTACAGTAGGTTCTATTATTAGGCTGGGTATATAGGTAAGAATAAATCAACAACATAATAATAACTGGTAGAGTGGTTGCCTAATAGATTAACTCTAATTATATTCTAAGATTCACTACAAGGAGAGAATTATCTACGGTAGGGACTAAGGTCCTTTAAATACACAACCGTACTCCTAAGAAATCCTCTCTTGTACGTGAGGTACGTATTATCTGTATTAAACGTAACGTCCTTCTCGTTTAACATAGTTAACGCGTTTAACACCACGTGACCTTAGTTACTATTCCTTGTTATATAGTTCCACTGGATCCATCCTAGACTATGCCTATATTAACTAACTAGCTTCCGCCGTCTCTTCTCCAAGTAGTTATAATATTGTACTTAAAGCGTCCGTAACACCATCTTCCTCCTTTTTATCTTTGTCCTTAAAGATTCCTAATATCTCCAAGTTGTCCACTAGAGGTGTAATGTCCGTTTAATTATTCTAGTTAATATCTATACTTATTATACCTAAAGCTTCTTCTTCTCTTTCCTAGGTTGAGTGTTGCCTTTATACAGTTTCCTCCATACTGTTACTAGGCGAGGTGATAGCGATCCCTTACTCTCGTTGCGCTAAAGAGGGGTTAGTATGCGTTGCGCTAGCAAGTCCTTCGTCCTAATAACCCTCTTTTTACTCTAAGTGTACTAAAGCAAACGTTTAATTGTCTTGCAATGTTCGCTCTATTTCTAACGCTAAATATATACGTCCTATAACTCTTAACAGTCTTCAAGTTCCCTAAGTAACTTATTATAGGGTCTCGTGTTTAATCTACCACTATAAAGCTTAACGGTAAGCTGGCCTCCACACTACTTAAGGTTTAACGTGCCTCAGAAGAATCCGCACGCGTCCTTAAAGCTCAACGTTTAGCTTATGCTCGTCTTTAACGTCTTAAACGTGTCTATAAGAAGGTCCGTTCTAAGGAATGGAAGCTTGTTTAACAGGGTTTGTCTAAGCTAGGTAATAAAAGGACTAGCCCTCCTTCTATAAGGGAAACAACTCCAAGTAGCTTAGCAATTGCTCCTCTTAGGTCCCCCTTAGGTAACTTATTTTTTAGCAATCCTTCCTTATCAATATTGCCTAACCTACTTTCTTTTAATACTCCTGTACCTTTCCTATAGCGTTTCTTAGGTTGCTTAGTGGTTCCTAGGTAGTCTCACTATAGCCTATCCACTTTACTTTATACTATATTTCGTTATCTACATCCTTGTAACTAATAATCTTTAAAACTTGCTATTTATCTTCCTCTTATTCTCTATACGTGTCTGCCTTATAAACTAGTGGCTTAACATTCCCGTATGCTAGCTCTAGCATTGCGATATATTGTATAGGATAGATTTTTATTTTAGCTAGTAGGTTTAACTTATACATAACTAATAAAATTCTTTACTTAATTTTAAAAGGTCCTAGTTTAACATAGTCTAACTTTTTACTTAGTTGTTAACTCTTGAAATTTTTATATAGTAGCTATACTTTATCTCCCTCCTTAAGATCTGGTCCCTTAGATCTCTTAGCATTATAGTACCTTTTCATTCATTCTTATACTAGTTTAGCTATTTCTTTAAGGTCTGCATAAAGATTCATTAACGTCTCCATTCTTTATTTAGCTGTGCTACTTGTCCTTTTTACTTAATATGGCGATAACGATATTCTTAGTTTATATCCGTAATTTGCCTTAAACAGTAATATCCCCATTCCTTCTTATGGTGTTGCATTGTATACAAACTATATAACTGGTAGTAACGATACCCAATTGTTTTATATGTGATTAACATAATGCCTTAAATACTGCTCTAGTGTCTAGTTTAGTCTTTCCGTTTATCTATCTATCTGCGGATAATACGCTGTAGATATTACTACGCGAACTCCTTATTCTACCAGAAACACTTCCTAAAATACTGCTATAAATCTTAGATCTCTATCCGATATAATTTTGTCTGGTGCTCCATATCTTATAAATACTCCTTTTATATAAATTCTAGCGACATCTTCTACTAATATCTCTTTAGTATATGCTATAAAGTATCCCTACTTTGTTAGCTTATCCACTATTACTAAAATCACATCATAATCTTGTCCTATAATAGAATCTCTTAACTTTGGTAACTTAATAATAAAGTCCTATAATATAACTTCCTATGGTCTTCCTAGTGTCTTAATAGGTTATAGCCCTCTATACAGCTTATACTTTATTAGTTTATTCCTTTAGCAATCTAAATATTTCTTTATAACTTATCTTACTAGTCCCCAGATTTCTTAAATAATATACTCCTCCTAAAGTCTCAACACTAAGCCTATAGCTCCGTTATATCCTTATATTATTCCCTTATAGAATTCCTTAACAAATTCTTCTATAATAGACTTAGGTATATATGTTACCTCTCTGTTTTTATATTGCTCTAAGTCTAGATCCTCTGCCTATACTTCTTAGATCTTCTATATCCAATTACTCTCTAGTAATTTATAGATCTAACTTTCCTTAGTTACTACGATCTTTAAATAATTATACCTAATTAATCCATCTTAATCCTTTCACAACAAAGCTCCCAATAGCTTTTTATTACTTTGTAGTTCAGCCTTTCTACTTAAAGCGTCTACTCGTGCATTGTCTGTACCCTTAGTATACTAAATTTCAAAATAGTATTCTATAAGCATTTCTGCCCATCTAACCTATCTTTGGTTAAGTTCCTTTATTATTAGGAATCCTATAAGGTTCTTATAGTCTGTCTTAACCACAAATAGTTTCTCTATACCTTATAAGAATGCTCTCTATTCCTTAAGTGCTACAACTATACCTAACAACTCCTTATTGTAGATATCATAGTTTAACTCTAGTGGTGTCATCCTTCGACTATAGTATACCACTAGGTGCTATCCATCTTAATATTTCTATATAAAGTATGCCCCTAGTATACAGTCTAATGCATCTGTTTCTATAACCGTCTCTAGACCTAGTTAATAGATCTTAAGAACTGGCTCCTAAGTAAATAATTCTTTAACTTTCTTAAATAGTTCTTATTACTCCTTTCCCTATGCCCATAGTTCTTCTTTCTTTATTAACCGCATAAATGGCTTAATGTCCTTTAACCATTACGCTATAAACCTCCTATAATAATTGCAAAACCCTAGAAACAATCTCAACTATATAACATTCTCTGGTTCCTGCCAATTTACTATAGCCTCAATCTTCTTTAGATCTATACTAAGTTGGCCTAGTTTAATAATAAATCCAATAAAATCGGTCTTCCTGGTAAAGAACTTACATTTCTTAATTACTACTAGCATCTGTTCTTCTTGTAGTCTCTTTAAGACCTATTTAACGTGTTCTCTATATTCTTCCTCATTCTCTAAGTAGATAATAATATCGTCAAGATATACCATAACAAATTTATCTAGGTATTCTCCTAATATACTATTAATTCGCTTCTAGAACGTTACTAATACATTTATAAGCCTAAATTGCATAACTAATAGTTTATATAGTCCTTCCTTTAACCTAAAGGCTGCCTTTTATTTATCGCCTTCCTTAATCCTAATCTAATAGTACGCCTATCTCAGATCTATCTTTATAAAGATCTTTACGTTGCCTATCCTATCTTAGATTTCGCTAATTAAGGGTAAAGAATACCTATCCTTCCTAGTAATACTGTTTAACTGTCTATAGTCTATACACATCCTAAGTTTTCTGTTTTTCTTTAGGATAAATAGTACTAGATATCCTGCTAATAACTATAATAGTCTAATATATCCCTTACATAAATTCTCCTAAATAAACTCCTTAAGCGCTACTAACTCTATTTTAGTAAGCTTATAGATAGGAAAGAACTTTAGACTTATTCCCTCTTCTAATTCTATCTTATAGTCCCAAGCTGCATGCTCTGCCAGCTTTTTACTTTCTAGTAACCATAACTTTTTACTATACTTATAGTATCTCTTTGGTACATAACTTAAGCCTTACTTAGTCTTTTTATACGTCACTTTGACTTAGTACTATACCAACTTGGTTTACTATCGCACTTTATGCTATTATATATCCTTAATATTAACCTAACCTATAACCTAATTAATCTTTGGATTATACTCCTATAACTAAGGCATCCCTAGTATTGCCTCATCCTATCCTAATAGTAGAATATCAAAAGATATTCTAACTGGTCTCCCTTTAATAGTTATCTAAATAGGTCCTATTTTAAGATTAATAATGCTTCCTCTATAGGCTATCTAATCTCCTAAAATTGTTATAAGTGGATATAGGTGTTCCTTTTATCTATATAGTAACCCCATTCTTTCTACTGCCTTTAGTGATATATGGTTCCTAATTACTCTACTATCTACTAATACTTTAAACTGCTAATCTTGCTATTTAGCTTATAAATTTAGGTATTATCCTTAAATTCCTTTAAGGGTCTAAGGCTCTAATACTAGTTCCCTTTAGTCCTATACGCCTCCCCTTTTCCTAACTGTTAGCTGCTAGATCCTGCCTATACTTAGTCCAACTTTAGCCAATACTTAGTTTATTTCTTTTCCTCTATATACCATAGATAAGTGTTCTCTAGGCATTCCCACCACTATTATCTATCTAGGCATTCTTCTATAAGAAATCTTCCTGGTTAAAGCGTTAAGTCTCCTTAACCTTATACTTCTATAGGGTGCCAACTATATATATACTTAGCATTCCTAAACCGCCTTTCCTCTAGTGCCTAATATATCCTTACTAGGTACTTCCAGTTCTTATCTTTTAGTGCTCTATGTATATTACATATATCATCCACATAAGCTATCCACAATAATATATAATACGCTGCATATTTTAGGTTAACTCTTAGTTTATCTTTATCCTTAAGTTTAAACCTATACCTAGTTAACCTAACCACTGGTATTTCTGCTATAGGTACTAAGATTTATTATTTACTTCTCTAGTCCCTAGATCCTTCTTCTAGGTTCCTTAACATCATAATTAATACTCCTTTAATGTAACTTATATATTTTTCCGTAATAGGTTAGTCTTGGACAACTTTTTTATCTAGCCACATATAAAAATCTGCCTATTTATTATTGTGTTGTTGCCTATACCAATTTCCGTACAACTGGTTTAGTGTGTATGGTTTATCTATTAGAAAGTACCTTATTATCACTATATTGTGATATCCTTTAGTATATCTTTTTTTAAACCTAGTTAGAATATCTAGATTCTCTTCTTATTCCAGTTTATCTAACCATTTTACCCTAGGTGTTCCTGCACTTGGCCTATTAATAACTCTTTATATAGGTGCTCTATCCCTTATATAACCTAATATAGCTAACCTTTTGTCTAGCTTCTGCTTTTACTATATAATAATTCTCGTCCTAAACTTATCCATAGTTTCTTGTTTTCTGCGTCTTACAGCTAGATCTTTATAGTCGTTTTGCTTTTTAATCCTAGTATTAACTGTTTAATCTTTAGGCTGAACACTGTGTTCACCTGGAATTACTAATATTTTTACTCGTTCTCTAAACTTATAGTTCTTAAACTTGCGTCCTATACTTATTTGTTTGTTACTAAACTAAGTTACTACCCTTTCCCACTAGTCTTTATCTGTTGTGGGTCCTTAGGTGTGTCTTATCTTATTTTAAAAATCTTAAGCTTCTTTTATCTTATCTTAAGAATCTTAAGCCTATGGCCTTTTACCTTTATTAAGTAATAAGCTAGCACTAGCAGTTATCTACTTACTTAGTTTCTTCTAAACATTACTCCTATCGTCTTATAAAGCGATGGAAATTGTATTTAATGGTGTTGCTATACCCATTACTAAACCTTATTCTATAATAGTCTTAGTCTCTACTTTAGTTTTAACTTCTCTAAGGTCTATATGCTCCTAGTAAGCTACCTTTATTGCCTTATTATTAGTAAATACTTCGCCTTTGTTAAATTTATTATCTTTAATGTCCGATCTATAAGCTAGTTCGTTAGTTCCTTTAAACTTAGATAACAATAGCTCCTATAGCTAATAGCTTACGCCGTACTTAGCGTCCTCATAAATTCGGTATATGTTATTATAATAATACGCAAAACTATTAATTAAACACTCTTTTGTTCCTCGCAGTGTACTGTCATCCCTCTATATATATATGCTGTCTGCTAGCCTAGTTCCCTTTACCGCGTGATTACTCTAACCACCTCTATAGTCTCTAGCAAAATAACCTTGTTTTCTATAATTTATACAAGCCCTATCTTTAAACCATTTTTCTTACTATAGAGTCCGCCTAAACATCTTCTACTACTAAGATCCCTAGTTTAGCCTCTGCTCCTAGGTCCTTTAATTACTTAATCCTTAACCTCTAGGTTTCTATTGTTTCTTTTCCCACCTTTAGGTTTCTTTAGTACCGCTTAGGTCTATTAGCTCTGCGCCATTCTATAGTTTTTAACTCTATATCTGTTATTGCGTACTCTGCGCCTTATATAACTATGGAACTCTATCTTGCCCTCTCTTAGCTTATTCCCTTTAATAGATTCTATTATTAATCTTTATTAACTAATCTATTAACTCCCTTAGAGTATCCGCATCTTCTATTAGGATAATTACGTCCTAGACTTTAGCCTTAAGTCCCTGTTTATACTATACTATAAGCGCCCTATCATTCTACTTAACCTACGTGGCTAGTGTTTAAAACTGTGTTGTATACTTAATTACTAAAGTGCGTTATACTAAGTTCTAAAGCTTTTGTTTTGCTATGGTTGTGGCCTCTAGGTCTCTAAATATCTGTATTAGTTGTTCCGCGAACCTGTTCTAACTGGCAAATATATACCATACGTCTTAGTTAGTAGTTGTTATGCCATTAGCCTATATTTCCGTAAGATATGGCTTAAACCACTTAAGTGCCTTCCCTGTTAGGAATAATCCTGCATAGGCTACTTAATCCAACGATATTGCTAACTTCGCTCCTTCCTGTACTACCTTAAAGTTTATCTGCGTAAAAAATCCCTTAAGCTTTAACTTTTCCCCTAAGAATCGTTTAATTAAAGATAGCTTAATCTTTACTGCTCTAATTCTATTAATGCGTTCTTTAAGTATCCTATTATTATCTTATAAGTAATTAACCATTTCCTATAACTAACCTTGCGTAACCACTTAAGAATCCCTATTGTCTATATTAGTATCACCTGGCCCTAAGGTTATAGCTACTGTCAACGCCGTTATAACTGGTACTCTAGGTGGCATATTATTTAATCCTATTTAATACCGTAACCTTGGTAGTAAATGTGTAACGGAACCTTGTAGCAAAAACTATGGTGGGTTCTATTATTAGGCTGGGTATATAGGTAAGAACAAATTAACAACGTAATAATAACTAGTGGAGTAGTTACCTAATAGATTAACTCTAATTGTATTCTAAGATTTACTACAAGGAGAGAACTATCTACGGTAAAAACTAAGGTCCTTTAAATACACAACCGTACTCCTAAGAAATCCTCTCTTGTACGTAAGGTACGTGTTGTCTGTATTAAACGTAACGTCCTTCTCATTTAACATAGTTAACGCGTTTAACACCACGTGACCTCGGTTACTATTCCTCGTCACATAGTTCCACCAGATCCATCCTGGACCGTGCCTGTATTAACCAACTAGCTTCCGCCGTCTCTTCTCTAAGTAGTCGTAACATTGTACTTAAAGCGTCCGTAACAGAAAGGGGTAGTAAAGGTTGGGCTATCTATCGGGCCGTGGGTGGTTAGGTGACCTACACTACGCTATACGGCCCCTGCCGCATACGCTCTGTGTATAATGCAATTTACAACCTCTACTTATACAGATAGTAGGGTATTAGTTAGAGTTTATTAAAAGCTTAAAATGGAGCTTAGTTATAAAGGGATATAGGTTATTTTAATTTCTATTAAACATTAGAGAATTAGGGAGCTTTTTAGGTTTTATAATAGGTATTAGGTTTATTATATATATAGATTAGGCTACTATTACTAATTTAGTATTTATATTTAATGGGTTAGGTTTAGATACTATTATTTCGCTTTTATTTATAGGTATTGCTATTAGGGTCTCTAATATATATGCCTTAACGTTATGGAGTTTTTCGTGGAGTGCTTCTATTAATTGCTAATACTGGGCTTCTAGTGCAGCTTGCTACTAAGCTAAGGTATTTATAAAGGACTATTGTATTATGGTTAACTGTTCCCTAACTAGGGATATAATACTTATAGTTATTAAAAGGGATTTGGGTTTGTTTGCTTTTTTAATAATAGTTATTTTAATGTAATGTAATATAAGGACGTAAAGAGGCTTTGGGGAAGATTTAAAGGAATAATATAAATTCTATCTAATTCTAGGGGTATATAGCTCTTGCTAAGTATAAGACGTTGCGTAAAGAAGAGAAAGAAATAACAAGAGAATTATATAATTAAATACTTAGGGGTCTTAGTGGTTAATATGTGCGTATATACGCACGCAGTCTTCGACAGACTTTGGTAGAAGTTAATTAAGCTAGCAGAATTCGGCAGAATTTGGTTAAAGCGTCGGAATTTATCTGTTAAGTGTTTCACCGAGATATTCCTACTGTAACTAGGCTAGTCCTGTTACATATAGCTTTATCTAGGGTTATTTAAAGTTTATTAAGTAACCTAGGGTAGTAATAAAAGGCCTAATTAGTTCTTTATGGTTTATATATTAGAGTTTTAGAAATACTATATAGGTAATACGGCCTAAAATAGTGCGTTTACTATTAAATTTAAATACGTTAATATGCCGGTTAAGGGGGTTTAGGTAAAACCATTATCTTATATAAAGATCTTATTAATAAATCCTATACTACTAGCTCCTATATTAATTAGGACTTAAATATTAACCTACTAGTTATTCTACTAAAGATAATAGTTAACTATTATGCTATAATATCTAAAGCATTTAATAAAATCCTAAGGTAGAGTCGTCTTAGAAAGTGACTTAGCTCTAAAAAAATTCCTTTCGAGGCGATTAGGGTGGAGTTCTTATAGTATATTAGTTATAGCTTTGTCCTTATAAGTAGTACTTACTAAATAAAAAACTAGAGACGGATAAACAGGATTAGGAGCGATGACTAGAGGATTAAGGCGGTAAATAACTACTAGTGTTAACTATTTATAGATCTTTTTAGAAAGGGGCAAAGTATTAGTTAAAGAGGTAAGAGCTACTTCTATATTTAAAGTAAAGGCTTAGTTTAGTGCGTTATTATTATTTAGAGGGCCCTAGTGGTGCATATTCTAGGGTCCTAGTATTAGTATCTATAGTATTAGGGTGCTTAAGCTAAGATAATAACTTAGTAAACGTTTATAGGGCTATTATATTATATTAAGAAGTAGGCTTTAGTATTAGGCGTATTATATTATTATACTATTTATTAATAACGTTTATATAGGCATTAAGGGCTTTTAGTAAGTCTACGCTAATTAGAGGGGTTTTTAGTTTAGGGCTTAAGGATTTAATAAGGCTATTAATTAGAACGGAGTTGTTCTAGCCTATTTCCTTTATATAACAGTTAAATTTAAAGAAGTATACTAGAAAGCTTATTATTTCTTAGGCTATATAATTTATCTTTCTTTAGGCAGTAGCTTAGTGGTTTAGGTTATTATATATAGCTTTAAGAAGTATAACTAGGCTTTATACTAAGTTTGGTTAAAAAAAGTTTAATAAAATTAGCTATATCTCCTCCTAGTTAACTTAGGGCGTAGTAAAGTTAGCTATCTTTAGTTAGGTAGCGGTTAGTATTACTAGTTAATTTATTTCTAAGCTGGCTTAAAAATAATTAGAGTTTTTATTATTTATTAGTAAATATTAAAGAATCTAGTAGTTATTTGGATTATTATAATATAGTAGTTGGTTTAAGGTAAATAACTACTATAGGTTTGGGACTTTTATTCTGCGTATTTATCTCTAAAAATAGCGTTTAGTCTTAGGGCCCTAGTATAAGCATTTTAAGGGTGTGGACTTCTTCTTAAAGGTCCTTAATTAATTACTAGTATTGTACTTTTTGTTTGGCTTATTATTAAGTTAAAGTAGCTTAGTTCAATATAAGGGTATAATAGTACTAGGGTACGTTACCTGCCGCATTCTAATATCGCTTACTACTAGCGCCTTAGCGCCTCCTATATATTAGCCCCTAACGACCTTCCTCTTCCTTTTTTCTTCTCCTTAGCTTAGTATTCTTATATAGTAACAATTTACAAGTTTTAGTTTAGAGGTAATTATATAAGCCTATTATAGAGGGCGTCTATAAAGAACTTCTATATCTTTACTAATTATTTTTAGAGTATAGATATAATACCGGCGGCTATTATAGGGACTTTAGGGTTATTTTATATTTTAGAGAGTAGTATATAAGAATAATGTAACGTAGTATTACGGAGTAAGTATAAGTAATAATAATATATAGCAAAGTAGATATTATCAAGCTATATATATAAACTATATAATAAAGTTAAGACATAATATAAGGAAAGAAAGTAAGAAAACGAGAGGAAAGGGTATATATTGTTAACTTAGTTACTTAGTTAATATATATACGGAGAGAATAGGATTTAGGTAGTGGTCCTGGCAGAACTTGGCAGGATTTAGTGGACTTGGCAGAATATGGCAGAATGCCGTAGATTGCCGTCAGATTGCCGTCTCGTGGTCGGTCTCTAATTGCTGAGTCGGTGAAAACAGGTGGACGTGTATAAGGTGTCACGGGGGTGTCCCGTGACATAGGCTTTGTAGTAGGCTTTACGGCAGGCTTCGCAGTAGACTTCGTAGTAGACTTCGTGGTAGACTTTATAGGCTTTAAGGTAGAGGATCTACTCCCTTTCCTTATATTAGAGGCTAGAATATCAGCGCGAGTGCGAGGTAATACTAAAACACTAAGAATTAGTATATAAAATAAGTTTTTATTATTAAAAAAAAAGCTCTAACCTTTGAATCTGAATAATGGCAGGTGTTGAAATCTCTGGTTTTTTGGCGTGTTTTTTTTTTTGGAGATTCACGCGCCAAATTTATGAGATCAGCCTAAGGGGCCCCGAAATGGCTTCACGTCCACCGACGGGCTTCCACTCAGCCCCTCAAATACCACCTCCACTCCGACGACTCAGCAAATCAGAGTTTCCGAGAATGCCGCCTTCATGTCATGTTTTCGTACTTCCCTAGATTTACCATCGGTAACAATGAGCGGGGTGTCTCTAGGAATGAGCTAGGATGCGGTGACCAGATTACTTCCGTGGCCGCCGCTTGAACAGATCGATAGACAGGAATAAATAAGCTGTCGGCATTTAAGTAAAATACCGCATACACTAGGCGCGGGCGTGGGCGTAGGCGCTGGCTCTACCTACGGAAGCAGTTTATAGGCGTTAAGTAAGGGCAGCAGCACCTAAATTAGCTCACGCAGTGCCTTTTAGGCCTCTGCGCAATCTAATTAATTAACTTAGAAGTAAGTAGTAAGAATAGAGGTGACATCTTAATATAAACGGAAATAATCTAAGCCTGTTTAGGTAGGGGTGTATGCGTATCATTTATGGATAACGTAGGTGGTAGGGTTATAACCCTTTACGGGGTGTATGATTACTATTGGCCATTACTGCGGGACGGAAAATTCCGAATTTGCCGAGATGGGTTGCGACCGGATACTCTTTTCAAATGTCAGAACCATCTTTCCTGGCTTGGATGTTCAATCACCATCATGGCAACTTCGCTCGACTTGATAAATCAGGCTCCCAAGGCAAGTCCCGACTCCTATTATTTTGTCGCTGTGGACTCACCTAATTGAGCCACAGGGTACAAAGCTATGGGTAATATACTTCCAGCATCTCCTAGAAGCGACTGCTTACTTCGTTGTAGCTGCTTCATGTAGGTAATCTGGAATGTGATGAAGCCTGGTTCAAACGCGGTGTATGTGCGAGAGCGAGATGTCTCACTCCTTGACCTAACTCTCTTACAAACTAATATTTAGGGCGGCACCTCCACACTCTCTAATTGCAATCCTGCTCGGGAGCGGCGTAAGCTAATTATGGTTTCTGTACTGATCGAGCATCCGGTTGATGGCCTTATTCTTTTTGAGACTGGGTCTGGCAAAGACTACCCAGAAATCTGGGGCGCACCGATCAACGACATTTTTGCGCGCGTTGATTATAGCGAAGATCAAGAGCTAGACGTGCAGATCAAAAAAACCGGCCATGACATCAAGAATGTCAAAATGGTCGTAATAGGGCACTTACATCTGGATCATGCTGGAGGGCTGGAATACTTCAGAAATACTGGTGTCCCGATCTATGTGCATGAGAAGGAGTTGAAGCATGCATTTTATTCGGTGGCGACCAAATCAGATTTGGGTAAAATTACTCCCCTTCCCCTATATGACGTTCCCCCTCCAATTGACATGTTATTACCCAGGAGTCTACTTGCCCCACTACCTAACTTTTGACTTAACTTGGGTGCCTTTCAGTGGCAGCTTCGTAGAAATTGCGCAGGGTTTAAATTTACACCACGCCCCAGGCCACACCCCCGGCCTATGTATCCTGCAAGTCAATATGCCGAAAACCGGGACCTGGGTCTTCACGACCGATATGTACCATGTCTCTGAGAACTACGAAGAAAGTGTGCCTCAAGGCTGGTTGGCGAGAGAGCATGATGATTGGGTAAGAAGCAACCAGATGATCCATATGTTACAAAGAAGGACTGGGGCGAGAATGATCTTTGGTCACTGTGCCAAGGCATTGGAAGGGCTTAAGATGGCACCACATGCATACGAGTAACACCGAAAGACTAGAATTGAGTAAAGTGATACAAGCGTTAGATATTCTGAGTAAGAGTCTATGGCGTATCCGGTGTACATTGACATATGTTGTGGCATGCACAATCATTGCATTTTCGCCCCCGCAGAACAGAATAACGCCCTAATTGCTCAGTTATTGCTATTAGGTCTACAGTTGACCTCCGTGCGCTAATATATAGTAAGGTAATCGTGTAAATGCGGTAGCCTCGAGCGTTACTGTATCTTGGTAAGCCTTGCGGTTATTATGGCCAAATGCTTGGCTGCAAGTCATCGTTACTACTACGTAGGGGGTGCTACTGCTAGAGCCCTTCTGTCAAAAGATATAGCAGGGCTAGATCGGATTGAGATTTTGGTTCTAGCATATTTAGACCTTGGCCTCTAAGAGTAGGGGTGAACATCTGTTTCCCTTACTTCGCCGAAAACACTGGAAAGGAAAAGTAAATGACGTGGGATGTCTTTAGAGACAGAAGAATAACACTTGAGGAACAGGAAAAGACCATCAGCATCAAATACTGCTGGTATGTTACAAATAGGGTCAATGGGGTCATTTATATTTCGTTAAATTCAGCACATTAGTATGTACAGTGCGGCTGATAATCCAAAGGTCATAGCTGACTATTCTCTCCTCTTGAAGCTACCCACACGACCACATCTACTTGAGATAAAATATAATACAGTCATTTGACAATTTAGCATAACTTTTGGACTAGGCCATAGATTTTAAGAAGTTGCCCTCTTTGATAGTAGTCCTCCTCTCTACCCGCATTGCTTTTCTTAAATCTTCTCTTGCTTTCACAGCGTCAACCGCGCCTTGGACGGTCCCATCCCCGGCAGGTAAATCGATGCTTTGTTCATATATAGGTACTTTTGGTGTAAGCATTTCTGGGTTTATGAGTGCTTGCTTCCGCAATCTTTTCGCGGCCAGTCGCCGTTGCTTTTTTGATTTTGCTGGAAAGGCGCAGTGTTAGTAATTGACCATGTTCGAAGAACCTAAGCAGTGCAGCCAAGCTCATATCTATCGAATCAATGGAATGTACAATATCCAAACACGCATAGCCATTTACTTAGGGATATCGAAGCATAAAGTAGTATAATAAATAACCTACAAAACAGATCCCCCTCCTTCCCATCTTCGCCCTTCTTCCCATCCTTCTTGAGTATATCCCAAAGCCATGACGGATATTCCGAGTCCTCCAAGGCGATCGGATCGCTTCGACTCTTGAGGAAATTTAGACCTTTTAGCGGCGTGCCTGCTGGTGTAGATGATAGTGTTACTACAGGGATTTGAGATTTTCCAGGTTCTACGTCCACTGCCACGGGAGAGGGTGTTAATAGTGCGCTCAATGGCTGTGCAGCAGAAGTAGACGTTGCTGCTGGGAGCTTATGCAAGGAGGATAGCGAGCCTTGTTGGGGTACTGATTTTGTCGTGGCCGCAGGGGGAATGGCTTTGGCATAGCGTGAGGTGGTTGAAAGAAGACGGTTGAAAGATGGCGCCGTGGTATCGTTGGAAGGATGGAACAGCTGTACTCGAACAGCCGCCTGTAGACAGCGACGGCAGATCATGGTTGTTTTGAATGGAGAATTTGTCCATGGTCGCGTAGCATCCGCAAGTTTCAAGTCCCGGCCTACTTTTTCCGATCACCGACACCCTCAAACTTTGCCAGGCCGCTTGTGATTGGTTAGAGAAAAAACCTGCGCGCGGTAAATTATGGCAGAATCCACGTGACGAACTTCAAAACGCTAAGACCTACCTTATCTCAGGTGGCCTCAGCCGCTTCTTCGAGGAATTTGTGGCGTTGCATGGCCCAACTCCGAAGCCATAGCCCCACTCTACAAACTCGTGCAAACTCCTGAGCCAATCAGCGGCTCAGACTAACTCCTGCGAACTCCTAAGCCAATAGAACCTCGCGCCACCCTAGCTTACACCCCCTAAATTCCTCTGCGAAGCGTTTAAGAGATTATAGGCGCGTGTTTGCTGTAACGTAGTCTGCGGGCTAGTGGCCCACGCGGGCTAGTGGCCCACCCCACCAAACTCCGAGGGCAAATACAGCGAACTACTCAACCACGAATAATTGT
>Ga0307507_10001642_pt1 | contig 49537 bp, 8 predicted proteins | sample 7_EM_MG_FD_207223 | JGI IMG/M metagenome (GOLD analysis project Ga0307507, IMG submission 207223) | Populus trichocarpa ectomycorrhiza microbial communities from riparian zone in the Pacific Northwest, United States - 7_EM | ecosystem: Host-associated > Plants > Roots > Unclassified | place...
GATAATATATAATAGTTAAATATATAGCATATAACTTTACCTTAATTGCATGTCAAGAAATATATAGTTACCTTTTAAAGTTGCTAAGTAGGTTAACTGCATATTAAGGAACATACAGTTAGCTTTTAAAGTTGTTAAGTAGGTCAACTGCGTATTATTTAACTTTTAAAGTTATCAAGTTAGTTAATTGCATATCAAGTTAGTTAAATTGCGTGTCAAGTTAGTTAATTGCATATTAAGTTGGTCAAATTGCGTGTCAAGTTAGTTAATTGCATGTCAAGTTAGTCAAATTACGTGTCAAGTTAGTTAATTGCATATCAAGTTAGTCGAATTGCGTGTCAAGTTGGTCAATTGCGTGTCAAGTTGGTCAATTGCGTGTCAAGTTGGTCAAATTGCATGTCAATTACGCGAAACGCGAAAATCAAAGTCTACTTGAATCTTATCCTGCGAATATTTTCCCGATAAAGGAAAATACTGAGCTAGATATACCTTTAATAGCAGTAGCTCCTGCAGCACTAGTAGCAGCTCCTATAGCTTTTGCAGCAGCTTCTGCAACTCTAGCAGCTCCTATAGTACTAGCAGCAGCTTCTGTAGCTCCTATAGTAGCTTCTGTAACTCTAACAGCTCCTGTAGCTCTAGTAGCAACTTTAGCGTCTACTAGAATAGCTATACCTAGGTTATTAAGTTAGTAAGGATAACAAAACTTAGCAATCTATAGAGATATAGAGGATGCTCTTTAAGCTCTATAAGCTTTAATAATAAGACTACCTAAAGCGGGAAGAGAAGCTCTATACGTTAATAGTTATCACGGAGTAAGTATAAGTGGTAATAATATATAGCGAAGTAGATATTATTATGCTATGTATATAAACTGTATAATAAAGTCAAGACGTTATATAAGGAAAAAAAGGGTATATATTGTTAACTTAGTTGCTTGGTTAACACGTGCACGGGGCAGGATAGGCTTTAGGACATAGTCCTAGCAGGACTTAGCAGAATTTGGCGGAATATAGTGGAGGACGGCAGATTGCCATAGATTGCCGTTATATAATGGCAAATTGCCTTAGATTACCGTTACGTGCCTTAATTAACTAAGTTGTTAACATAGAGGTTAAGACAGTAGAAATAGGTAGATATGTGTAAGGTGTTATAAGGTGGTCCTATAACAGTACCCCCCCCCTTTAAACTTAAGCTTCTATAAGATGGGGCTGTAGTAGTTCTAGGTAGAGTTCGTAAAAGTCTTCTGCAGCTTATATAAGTCCTATAAAGTTAATAGGTTCCTATAAGGGTTTAGTAAAGCCTCTCTACTTTATAAGGTATATATACTGGCGTTTCCGTTTATCGTACTTAATATTATTAACTCTTTTAATAAGGTACTTATCCTTACCATCTACTTTAATTAGTGGGGGAGGGTCTTAGATCTGTTTAGGTAGGGCGTCTAATATAGAGGTAGTAGGGTGGAGGACTAACATATAAAATATAGGGTGGATTTTAACCGTATTAGGGAGCTTCAGCTGGTAGGTATAAGGAGAGATAACTTTTTTAACCTTATAAGGGCCAGCGTTCTTCTAATTAAGTTTCTTAATAGGTTGTTTTATATTTAGATTTCTTATATCTAGCTAAATGGAGTTACTAATTTAGTAGGCTAGTACTGGGATTTAGTTCTTATTTGCTGTGGCTTTATAGATAGATTAGGCCTATGTTATTTTGTTAGTAAGGAACTCTTATAGTTCTTCCATCTTCTTTACGAATTTATTTGCTTCTATAACCTATAAGGCTTAATAAGCTAGGCGAGGAACATTACTAAAGGGTTTAAGACCTATTTATAGGTGCTAACTGTAATTAGCTAGAAATAGGGAGACCTTTATAGTTTCTAAAACGGAGTTATTTATAGTAAACTTGGTAAATGCAAGCCAGTCTATCTAGTTGTCCTGTAAATATAATATATATATCCAAATATATTGTTCTATTATAGTATTTACACATTCTATTTAACTATCTGTTTTGGGGTGGTATGTTATAGATAATAGTGCTTTAATACGGAGTTAGGTAGTTAGTTCTTTCTAAAACGCAGAGATAAACTATCTGCCTCTATTGGAGATAATTGTTTTGGGGAGTTTGTGGAGTTTCTATATATAATCTAGGAATAGTTAGGCAACGGTAGGTATAGGCATATTAGGGTAGGCGATTAAGTGTCTTATTTTAGACAGTTGGTCTATAACTACTATAATATTTATGCAGCCTTTACTTATAGGGAGATTAATAATAAAGTTAATTAAGATATCCTTCCATCTTTAGTCTAGGACAGGCAGTGGTTTTAGGAAGCCATTATACGTCTTATATAAAGCTTTGGCTTGTTAGTAGGTATAGTAGCTAGAGACGTACTTCCGTATTATATTATATATATTTGGCCAGTAGTACTCCTGTTAGAGTAGTTCTAGGGTTTTTCCTTGGCCTAGGTAGCTGGCTACTAGTAGGTCATATATGTGTTTAAGAAGCTTAAGCTTAAGTTTATTATAATTAGGAATAATTAGGCGGTTCTAGTAGTATAAGCAGTTTCTATAGGCTTTATATTTACTTAGAGAAATCTTTTTAGAGCGTCTAATACTATCTTAAATTAGCTTAAGCATCTCTTAAATAAATTTATTGTTTGGATATTTGTTAACTATAATCTATTTAATAGTTTAATTGGTTATTTTAAGGATGTATACCGTAAGATCTTTAGTAGGGGGGTTAAATAGCTTAGGACGGAGTAAGGTCTAATTATAGTAGGAGCGCGCTTCTTCTTAAGCTGGTACGTCTTATAAGTGTTAGGTTAGGGTATTAGGCTTCTTACCTTAAACACCTAGGTAGTATATAATTAAGAATTGGAATCGGGACAGATATTCTAACCAACGGGCTTAATAGTGGCTTAGCTGTTTTGTGGTTATAAAGTACTATAGGTTTTTATAATCGCTAAGAACTTTAATTAGGAATCTAGCTCCTTCTAGTTCTAGTTACTATTGCTTAAAGTATTAGATAATAGCCAGCAATTCCTTATTATAGATCTTGTAATTGCACTTAGCTAGGCTTAGTTATTTTAAAAAGTATACTATAGGGTGCAATACTCCTTCCTTATTATATTAAGACAGAATACCTCCAGTAACGTAATTAGATAAGTTAGCTTCTATAACACTTATTTGGTCTAGGTTAAAGTGTTAAAGCATAGGTATAGTGGTAAATATAATCTTTAAATAAGTAAAGGCTTTCTTATATTCCTTATTAAAGATAAAGGCTTTATCCTTTTAGGTTAAGGCTATAAGGGGTAAAACTAAGGTGGAGAAGTTATTAATAAACTATTAGTAGAAGTTAGTGAAGCCTATAAAGGCCCTTATATCCTTAACGTTCTTAGGTTCTTACTAGTTTATAATTACTTTAACTTTCTTAGGGTCTATTTATACGCCGTCTATAGAAATAATAAGTCTAAGGTATAGGACTTCCGTTTTATAAAACTTGCATTTATCTATATCTAATTGTAGGCCGGCTCCGCGCAAGGCTTATAAGACTAGTTTAATATGTTTTTAGTGTTTGGCTAGATTCTTGCTATATATTAAGATATTATTAATATAAGCAGTATAAAAGACGTCCGGGTATGGGCGTAGGGTATTATTTACGAAGTATTAAAATAAACTTAGGGCGTTTATAAGGCCAAATAGCATTACTAAGTACTTAAATAATCTATATCGGGTATAAAATGCAGTAAGTTATTTATCTCCTTTTGCGATATAGAGGCGGTTAAATACGTAGATAATATTAAGTTTTATATAGAAGCGAGCCTTACTTAATTAGTTTAGTGTCTCTTAAATTAATAGGATTAAGTATTAGTTCTTAATAGTAACAGCGTTAAGAGCCTAGTAGTCTATATAGGAGTGTCACAGGACTGACCTAACGTATACTGTTTCCTACTGTTAGCTGGCCCACCACTAGCGCCTTAGCGGCTGGCCCTACTCTTTATACACAATACCCCCTTTTACCCTTCTTCTCTTCTTTATAGCACAACATAGTTATTTAGTCTACTTTATTGCAGCACTATAACAGTTTATGCTATTATTAATTGCGCCCTATTGCGATTACTAATTCCCTATATCCCAGTTATCTCTGCCCCAGAGTAATCGCGACCTACGTATAATACGTCCATACGCTACAACCTACTATAGTTCTAGAATAATCCTCAGTTTTTTCCTAGCTCTAAAGATTACTTAAATGGGCAATATTAATAATGCCAAAATAGCTAAAACCTAGAACCCCTATAAAGTTTTTATAGACTTCTTTATATAAACACACCCTAATATTGTATAGACAATCCACCGCTCCCTACTATACCCTAAAACCTTTAAAGCCGATAAAGTTTACTATACCCTTATTAACCATACTAATAAGTTCCTTAGTAACATTAAAGTAGGACTATAGTTTATATATAATATAAATACCGCCAATAAGAAAGCCAATAAAAGCCTTAATGCCCTTATTGCCTCCTAGACAGAAACTATCACTACTCTTAAACAATTAACCCCTATAATAATGGTAGTAACCTAGCAGAAAAAATAAATGTCTAAAGACCCGCTAATATTTAGCGGAAAAGGCACCCCACTAGAATAATAAGCTAACTTTAAAACCTAGTATATTAAGATTAAAGGAGTCTTTAACTATAACTGGGACTACTTTAATACAGTCTAATCCTAGATCCTTTATATCTTGGATATACTAGAGGGCAAGGCCTATAAGTTTATTAAGTAGGGCCTAGAGCTTATGCACAAGAACCTAAATAACATATTTATATGGAAATGGCCTATTAAAGAAGATATACTTAAAGAGCTTACTGCCTACTATAAGGTCCTTAATATAACCTAGGTCACAAAAAGTAAGCTTAACTATTTTCCCTAGGGCAAGCGTAATTACTAGTCCTAGAAGGGAGAGCTTAATAAGTTAATAGTCTGCGCTAGGAAAACAGATAAATAAAAGGTAGATCTACTTTAAAAATTTATTTCTCTAAAGATAGAAGAGCTAGTACTTAGACTTACCTATAAAATTAATAATAGTAACTATATAGGTTAAAGTAAGTAGATGGATGTATTTGCTAAGAACCTTATAAACTATATATACTAAGCTAACCTTAAGAATACTAACTACTACCCACCTACTTAAGCTCCTGCCCCTATATTAACCTTAACCCTAACCCTAGTAGTAATTAGAGAACCTATAGACCTTAATAAAATCTTAAACATGGAGCGTAAGCGCTGCTTTAATAATAGACTGTACCTTACCTATAGCCTACCTAGCCACTAGAAGGACGTTTATAACCCTACCATAATAGAAAACCTAGTTTTAATGCCAGCCTATTAAATAACGTAAACTAATAACTATGGACGTAGTAATCGCGGAGTCTATTATAGCTATAGCAGACAACTCCCTCCCTTTAACCCTGTGGCTTAGTTACTCTAAATAATGCCCTATATAGAGGCCCAACCTATTAATAACGCCTAGAATTGGTGACTCCGCGCTAGCGAATATAAACACAGCTATATTATTAGTAAGGTGTTATCTCCTTATACCCTAACTAAGACTAATACTACCAGCTAGATAGATACTGGATTGCCCTACTAAGACAGCCCTATACCCTAGTTATTAAAAGGCAGACCCTTAGACTAAGTTATATCTAAGGGTCTAAACTATATAAGGAGGAAGATAAGAAGATTAGGTCCCTATTACTAGACTAATTAGTCCTTTTTATTAGTAAACCGCTACTTAATCTTAGATTAGCAAACAATAATAAGAAATTAATCCTTATTTAAACCTAACTCTCCTTATTACATAACCTATACCCCTAAGTTTTTATTAATATAGTAAGTCTAGTAGACTTAGGTAGTACTATAATGGCATTTACCAATATAGAGTCTATTATAAGAAAATATAATATTATAACTAAGAAACTGTTGGCACCTAGGCCACTATACCTTATAGATAGTATCCTAACTTTACTTATTATGGACTACTTTACCGCCTAAATGTTAATTGGCATTTATACTAAAGCTATACTCTTTCTTATTACTAAACTTTTACCCAGTACCCTAATTATCTTAGGTATACCTTAGCTCTGGAAGCATAAGCCCTATTCTAGCTTTAGAGAGCTTAAAATCTACTTTAACTTAGACTACTACTTTAGGAACTGCCTCCTATAGGGGATAGCTAATAGTAGTAGGGACGCCCTATATAAATACTTAGCACTACTAAGCCTAGTACCTAGGACTATATATAAAGCCCTAATAATAGAAGATATTCCTAATAAAGGAGAACCTATATAGCTGTAAAGTAATAAAATAGCAGAAAACTAGACTACTCTAGCACTTAAGACTAAAATAATAGGCTAGCCGGCCTTGCTAAGACCAAAAAAGAAGGTCCGCTTTACGCTACTACTATTAAGAATCTAACACTAACCTAGATACCCTTTAAACCCTAACCACCTAGCCTAACACCCGGAACTAAGCCATATACTATATATATATACTATAGCCCGCGTTATAGTAAGGACTAGCTAGGGAATTACTAAGACCCAGATAATAGAAACCGCGCCACTATAATGCCTAACCTTATACCTACTCCCCGCACGCCTTATATAAGGCTGCTGCCTAGGAACCGCTCCTAAGAGCTAACTAAGATGAGCTAGCCCCGCCGCAATATTAGGAGAAGACTAAATACGCCCCAATATTATAAATGTACGCGCTATAAATTTTGCCTAGTTTTATAAATAAAAAGGTGTAAAAGTAATAAGGATCCATATGGCGGAGCTAGTAGAATTAGTAGAATAAGAAGAATGGAAATAATTAATAGATAAACTCCTTACTGGACTAGTTAAAATACTAGACCTAATAGAGGAATCTTTCTACTGCTTAGTTAATGGTAACTATATAATAAAAGAAGCCTGCAAAGTCTTCCCTAGTTATTTTTACTATTTCCTTAAGGAAAACCTCTAGACTATAAATACTAAGTTCCTCTACTATAAAGTTATAGATATAGATGTTAAGAAGTTTATAAAAGGTAAACCTACTCTAACTAGGGATAATATTATATAACGCCTCCTAAGGGAATATAGGTACTATATTAAGGGGTTTCTTCTAAAGAATGCTAATAAGCTCCTACTATATTACCTATAGGACCATAAAATTAAAATTATACTAGGAAAGCAGCCCTTATACCACAAAAACCGCCTACTCTCACCTACTAAGCTCTAATGCGTTAAGAAATAGATTAATAAGATACTTAATAAAGGCTTTATTTAAGAATTAATGTCCCCTACTATAGCCCTACTCCTACTTACTATTAAGCTAGAAGGAGGGATAAGGATCTACTATAACTATAGAGGACTTAATAATATTACCGTTAAGAACTAATACCCGCTCCCACTTATCCGTAAGACACTTAATGCCCTATATAGCGCCAAATTCTATACTAAGCTTAATGTTATTACTATATTTAACAGGATCTGTATTACTAAGGGCTATAAATGGCTTATAGTATTTATTACCCGCTTTGGGCTCTATAAGATACTAGTAACCCTATTTGGCCTTTATAATGCCCTAGCTATATTCTAAAACTATATTAACTATATTCTTTATAACACATTGGACAACTATTATATAGTATACCTTAATAACATTTTTGTATTTTCTAAAACTTAAGCTAACTATACTAGGTACGTTAAAGAGGTAATTTGCCGCCTTAGAGCTGCCGGCCTCTAAATTAATATTGGCAAGTTAGAGTTCTATATAATAAAGACAAAGTATCTTGACTTAATTATCTTAATAAAAGGAATAAGTATGGACCCTAAAAAGGTCTAAGCCTTATAAGTATAGGAGAACCTAACCTTAGTTAAGAAATTATAGCAGTTTCTTAGATTTGTAAACTTTTACTATAGATTTATTTAAAGTTATTCTGCTATTACTACACCTATAATAAAACTCCTAAGAAAGGATGTTAGATGGCTATAGAGACTAAAATAAGCTAAGTCGTTTAACGCCCTTAAGGGAGCCTTTACTTTAGCACCAATACTAGCATACTATAGCTATATAAAGAAAACAGTAGTAGAGATAGATGTATTAAATTGGGCTTCTAGCGGAGTCCTTTCCTAATATAATAATAATAGTAAACTAAGACTGGTTGTATTCTTCTCCGCAAAGTATTCTATACTAGAGTGTAACTATAAGATCTATAATAAAGAACTCTTAGCTATTATTAAGGCTTTAGAGGAATAGTGTTTTAAGCTATAAGGGACTAAGGAGCTATTTAAAATTATTACTAACTATAAGAACCTATAGACGTTTATAACTACTAAGTAGCTAAACTAACGCTAAGTCTAGTAGGCAGAGTTCCTTTTATAGTTTAACTTTGTAATTATATATAGACCTAGCAGTAAAGCTACGCTCCCTAATACCCTAAGCTAATTACTAAGAATAAAACCTAAGGACGCTGATAATGAATGCCTCCGCTACTAAGCCTAAGTTATTATACCGCCCTAGAAAGTTAACCCTATAATCTTAAAAGAATTACTATATAAATCCCATAACTCTAATAATATAGAGTTTATAGCCGCTCTAGACCCTAAAATGGTTAAAAAGTTACTGGATAAGCTAATTTGGTTAGGATACTAGGAGAATAAACCTGTAAAAGATATAGTAGCGGCTTTATGTAATTAGAAAGCTTACCATTAGCTAAAGAAGATTAGGAAATTACTCTATTGCGATAAGTTAGAATATAGTATTATTGATGGACAGATCTACTTCCGCTAATGCCTCTTTATCCCTAATACCCTAGACCTCCGCCTAGAAGTTATCTATTACTCTTAGCTGTTGAAAACGGACTCTGCACCTGTACGTGGTGATGGCTACGAACCTAGGTCTTCGAAGTTCAGACCCAGAGCCAACGCAGAGACGTTGTATAGCGTGCGATAGGACCTGGTGGTGGTTATGAGTGTTGGGGCGGTGGTGAAAAATTTTCAGATGGTAAGATCTCGAAAACCACCACTATTGGTACTCCTTTATGATAACAGCTACCACGCTGTTCTCCTATCAAGGCACCTATACGATCCGACATGGATATATAGCATTCGATAGCATCCCCCAACCCCTAATAGAAAGCATCAACAACCTCATATTAACGAACGAACGAATGCACGAACGAATGAGCAAATATACGGCCCCTCCTAACCCCTAGGGTGATCGCCCGCGGAGCATGCGGTTACTCGCCATTATCTACTAAGTACTTAGCAGCCTAGATTGCGACCTACGGTTTTCCCTGTCTCCTTTCAACGGAGTGGTGACCCTTAGAAAGGGCCTAGCTGGGGCCTAGGCACAAAAGATACCTAAAATACAATATCCCGCTTACTTGGTATTACAGTAGTTAATGGATAAATCCCCCTTACGCCTTCAATGGCCCTAGGGGGGGGGAGGCATGGCATATATAGCAATGGTCAAACAAGAGATAGCACACAGGGGATGGCCAAAATATGGGAGATAACAGTATAGTAATTAATTGGCAAGGCCTAGCTGGGACGTAGTGAACCCCGGCTTTGGATGAGTTAGAGAAGGAAGCAGTGGTTCCTAAGGAGTTCGAATATCTAAGGAGGACAGGACGTAGCCGTAGGCCCGCAGGGCCGCTGCTACGGACGGACATGGCAAGTCGGGGTTTTTCATCCTACTGAGGTGGCTTATAGGGTTTTTCCTCCCCCAACTGCAGGGTTTTCTTTATGTAAATTACAAGTTTTCCCCCCTGCGACGGAGTAGTCTGCGTGGGCCAAGTAGGATCCGTATTAGACGTTAATTAAAGAATCTCTCTCTCTATTACTCTTATAGTAGTGGCCCTACTAGTTACCCTAGCTGGGTTAAAACTCTTAACCTTTTAAACTAAATATACTGGTGGCTAGGAATCTCCTAGTTTACGGCTACCTTTATTAAAGACTGTGCCCTATACTTTTGCACTAAGACCCCCTATTCTGCCCCGCCTAATTTTCTAAAGCTACTAGAACTACCCGCTTGCCTATAGACTAATATTTTAATTAACTATATTACAACGCTGCTAGTATGCCAACGCTATAGTAAGGCATATAAATATATTCTTGTTATTGTGGACGGCCTAACTAAAATGTAATACCTTGTTTTAGTAACAGGACTCTTAACAGAGGAGCTAGTTAATGGCTTTATTAATAATATATATAAGCTCTATAGTATACCAAGCATAATTATCTCTAATCACGGTATATAATTTATTAGCGACTTTTAGCAACGACTAAGTAAACGCCTTAAGATAACCTTATAACTAAGCTTAGCCTAGCACCTAGAAATAGACGGCTAAACTGAAATTATTAACGCTGCCGTAAATAAGTACCTCTATGCTTTTATTAGCTTTATATAGAACAACTAGGTTAACTACCTGCTACTTACCAAATTTGCTATAAATAACTAAGTTAATAAAAGCATAGGCATCTCCCTATTTTTTGCAAACTATGTGTTACGGACGCTTTAAGTACGATGTTATAACTACTTGGAGAAGAGTCGCAGGAAGCTAGTTGGTTGATATAGGCACGGTCTAGGATGGATCTGGTAGAATTATGTGACGAGGAATAGTAACCAAGGTCACGTGGTGTTAAACGCGTTGACTGCGTTAAATAAGAAGGACATTATATTTAATATAGACAACACGTACCTCACGTATAAGAGAGGATTTCTTAGGCGTATGGTTGTGTATTTAAAGGACCTTAGTCCCTACCGTAGATAGTTCTCTCCTTGTAGTAAATCTTAGAATACAATTGGAGTTAATCTGTTAGGCAACCACTCCACCAGTTATTATTACGTTGTTGTTTTATTCTTACCTATATACCTAGCCTAATAATAGAACCTATTGTAGTTCCTACTACAAGGTTCCGTTATACATTTACTACTAAGGTTACGGTATTAAACAAAATCGAATAATATGCCACCAAGAGCAGCACTAGTTACGACGGCGTCGGCAATAGCCATAACCTCAGGACCAGGAGATACTAGTATAGACAACAGGGATTCTTAAGTGGTTACGCAAGGTCAGTTATAGGAAATAGTTAATCACTTATAAGATAATAATAGGATACTTAAAGAATGCATTAATGGAATTAGAGCAGCAAAGATCAAGCTACCTTTAATTAAATAATTCTTAGGAGAGAAGTCAAAGCTTAAAGGATTTCTTACGTAGATGTACTTTAAGGTAGTATAGGAAGGAGCGAAGTTAGTAATATTGTTAGATTAAGTAGCCTATGCAGGATTGTTCCTAATGGGGAGGGCACTTAAGTGGTTTAAGCTATATCTCATGGAAATACAGGCTAATAGTATAACAACTACTAACTAGGACGTACGGTATATATTTGCCAGTTAGAACGGGTTCGCGGAACGGTTAACACAGATATTTAGAGACCCAAAGGCCACAACCACAGCGGAATAAAAGCTTCAGAACTTAGTATAATGTACTTTAGCAATTAAGTATACAACACAGTTTTAAACACTAGCCATGTAGGTTAAGTGGAATAATAGGGCGCTTATAGTACAGTATAAACAGGGACTTAAGGCTAAAGTCCAGGACGCAATTATCCTAATGGAAGATGCGGATACTCTAAAAGAGTTAATAGATTAGTTAATAAAGATTAATAACAGAATCTATTAAAGGGAACAAGCCAAGAAAGGGTAAGATAGAGTTCCATAGTTATATAAGGCGCAAAGTACGCAATAACAGATATAGAGTTAAAAACTATGGAATGGCGCAGAGCTAATAGACCTAAGTGGTACTAAAAAGACCTAAAGGTGGGAAAAGAAACTATAGAAACCTAAAGATTAAGGATTAAGTAATTAAAGAATCTAGAAGTAGAGGCCAAACCAGAGATCTTAGCAGTAGAAGATATTTAGGCAGACTCCACAGTAAGAAAAATAGTTTAAAGATGGAGCTTATATAAATTACGGAAAACAGGGTTATTTTGCCAGAGACTATAGAGGTAGTTAGAGTAACTATACAGTAAAGGGAACTAGACTAGCAGACGGCACGTATATACAGAGGGATAATAGTGCACTATAAGGAATAAAAGAATATTTAATTAACAGTTTTGCGTATTATTATAACAACGTATACCAAATTTATGAAGACGCTAAGTATGGCGCAAGCTATTAGCTATAGGAGCCATTGTTATCTAAATTTAAAGAAACCAATAAACCAGCTTATAAATTGGACATTAAAGATAATAAATTTAACATAGGCGAAGCATTTACTAACAATAAGGCAATAAAGGCAGCTTACTAGAAGCATGCAGACCTCAAAGAAGTTAAAATAGAAGTAGAGACTAAGACCATTACAGAACAGGGTTTAGTAATAGGTATTATAACACTATTAAATACGATTTCCATTACTTTATAAGATGATAGGAGCAACGTTTAGAAGAAACTAAGCAAGTAGACAACTGCTAGTGCTAGCTTATTACTTAATAAAGGTAAAAGGCCACAGGCTCAAGATTCTTAAGAAGAGATAAGAGAAGCTTAAGATTCTTAAAGTAAGATAAGATATACCCAAGGACCCACAACGGACAAAAACCAATGGGAAAAGGTAGTAACTTAGTTTAGTGACAAACAAATAAGTATAGGATGTAAGTTTAAGAACTACAAGTTCGGAGAATAAATAAGAACGTTAGCAATCCTAGGTAAACACAGTGTTTAGCCTAAAGATTAAATAGTCAATACCAGGATTAAAAAGCAAGATAACTACAAAGATCTAGCTACAAGACGCAGAAAATAAGAAACTATAAATAAGTTTAGAACAAGAATTATTACATAGCAAGAACAAAAGCTAGATAAGAGGTTAGCTACGCCAGGTTATATAAGGAATAGAGTACCTATATAAAGAGTTACTAATAGGCCAAGTATAGGGACACCTAGGGCAAAATGGTTAGATAAACTAGAATAAGAAGAGGATCTAGATATTCCAACTAGGTTTAAAGAAAGACATACCAAAGAATATTATAATATAATAATAACAAGGTACTTTCTAATAGATAGACTATACACACTAAACTAGTTATATGGAAAGTGGTATAGGCAATGACATAATAATAAATAGGCAGATTTTTATATGTGGCTAGACGAAAAAGTTATCCAAAACTAACCTATTATGGAAAAACGCATAAGTTACATTAAAGGAGCATTAATTATAATATTAAGGAACCTAGAAGAAGAATCCAGGGACTAGAGAAGTAAGCAACAAATCTTAATACCTATAGCAGAGATACCAGTGGTTAGGTTAACTAGGTATAGGTTTAAACTTAAGAATAAAAATAAACTAAGAGTTAACCTAAAACATATAGCATATTATACACTATCGTGGATAGCTTGTATGGATAATATATATAACATACATAAAGCACCTAAAGATAAGAACCGGAAGTACCTAATAAGAATATATTAGGCACTAGAGGAAAAGCGGTTTAGGAATGCTAAGTATATATATAGTTAGCACTTAGTAGAAGTACAAGGTTAAGGAGACTTAATACTTTAACTAGGAAGATTCCTTACGGAAGAATGCCTAGATAGATAATAGTGGTGGGAGTACCTAGAGAACACTTATCTATGGCACGTAGAGGAAAAGAAACAAACTAAGTATTAGCCAAAGTTAAACTAAATATAGGCAGGATCTAGCAGCTAATAGTTAGGAAAAGAGGAGGCGTATAGGACCAGAGGGAACTAGTATTAGAGCCTTAGACCCTTAAAGGAATTTAAGAACAATACCTAAATTTAAGAGCTAAGTGGCAAGATCAACAGTTTAAAGCGTTAGTAGACAGTAGAGCAACTAGAAACCACATATTACCAAAGGCAGTAGAAAGGATGGGGTTACTATATAGACAAAAAAAACACCTATATCCACTTATAACGATTTTAGGAGATTAGATAGCCTATAGAGGAGGCATTATTAATCTCAAAACAGGACCTATTTAGATAACTATTAAAGGGAAACTAGTTAGAATGTCTTTTAATATCCTACTATTAGAACAGGATAAGGCAATATTAGGAATGCCTTGGTTATAGGAGTATAATCCAAAGATTGATTAGGTTACAGGTTAGGTCAATATTAAGAATACTTAACAGCGCAAAGTACAACAGTAAACCAAGTTGGTATAGTACCAAGTTAGAGCGATATATAAAGAGACTAAGCGAAGCTTAAGTTATATACTAAAGAGATACCATAAATATGGTAAAAAGTTATAGTTACTAGAAAGTGAGAAGCTGTCAAAGCATGCAGCTTAGGACTATAAGATAAAACTAGAAGAGGGAATAAGTCCAAAGTTCTTTCTAATCTACAAGCTTACTAAAACGGAGTTAGTAGCGCTTAAGGAGTTTGTTTAGAAGAACTTATAAAAGGGATATATCAGACCATTATAGTTATTAGTAGGATATCTAGTACTATTTATCCCAAAGAAAAACGGAAAACTTAGGATGTGTATAGACTATAGATAGTTAAATAGCATTACTAAGAAGGATAGGTATCCTTTACCCTTAATTAGCGAAATCTAAGACAGGATAGGTAACGCAAAGATCTTTACAAAGATAGATCTAAGATGGGCGTACCATTAGATTAGAATTAAGGAAGGCGACAAATAGAAGGCAGCCTTTAGGTTAAAGGAAGGACTATATAAGCCATTAGTTATACAATTTGGGCTTATAAATGTACTAGCAATATTCTAGAAGCGAATTAATAGTATGTTAGGAGAACACCTAAATAAATTTATTATAGTATACCTTAACAACATTATTATCTACTTAGAGAGTAAGGAAGAACATAGAGAACACATTAAATGGGTTTTAAAGAGACTATAGGAAGAACAGATGCCAGTAGCAATTAAAAAATACAAGTTCTTTACTAGGAAGACTGATTTTGTAGGATTTATTATTAAACTAGGCCAACTTAGTATAGATCTAAAGAAGATTAAGGCTATAGTAAATTGGTAGGAACCAGAGAACGTTACACAGTTAAGATCATTCCTAGGGTTTTGCAATTATTATAGAAGGTTTATAGCGCAATAGTTATAGGACATTAAGCCATTTACGCAGTTAATAAAGAAAGAAGAACTATAGGTATAGGGAAAAAAATAATAAGAACTGTTTAAAAGAGTTAAAGAGTTATTTACCTAGGAGCTAGTTTTTAAGATCTATTAACCAGGTCTAGAGATGGTTATAGAAATAGATACATTAGACTTTACACTAGGGGCGTACTTTATACAGAAACATCAAAATAGATAGCACCCAGTGGCATACTACAGTAGAAAGATAACACTACTAGAGTTAAACTATAACATCTACAACAAGGAGTTGTTAGGTATAGTTACAGCACTTAAGAAATAGAGAGCATTCTTATAAGGCATAGAGAGCATTCTTATAAGGCATAGAGAAACCATTTATAGTTAAGACGGACTATAAGAACCTTATAGGATTCCTAATAACAAAGGAACTCAACCAAAGACAGGTTAGATAGGCGGAAATGCTTATAAAATACTATTTTGAAATTCAGCATACCAAGGGTACAGACAATGCATAAGCAGACGCTCTAAGCAGAAAGGCTAAACTATAAAGTAAAGAAAAGATATTGGGAGCTTTATTACGAAAGGATTAAGACGGATTAATTAGGTATAATTATCCAAAGATTATAGCAACTAAGAAAAGTCAAATCCATAAATTACTAGAGAGTAATTAGACATAAAAGATCTAAAAAGCACAGGCAGAGGATCCAGACTTAGAGCAATATAAAAACAGAGAGGCAACATATATGCCTAAGTCTATTATAAAAGAATTTGTTAAGGAATTCTACAAGGGAATAATATAAGGACACAACGGAGCTATAGGCTTAGTATTAAAACTTTAAAAGAAATACATTGTTTAAGAAATCTGGGGACTAGCAAGATAAGTTATAAAAAAATATCTAAATTGCTAAAGAAACAAACCAACAAGGTATAAGCTATATAGAGGGCTATAACCTATCAAGACACCAGGAAGACTATAGGAAGTTATATTATAGGACTTTATTATTAAGTTACTAAAGTTAAGAGATCCTATTATAGGACAAGATTATAACGTAATTTTAGTAATAGTAGACAAGCTAACAAAGTAGGGATACTTTATAGCATACACTAAAGAGATAGCAGTAGAGGATGTCGCTAGAATCTATATAAAAGAAGTATTTATAAGACATAGAGTACTAGACAAGATTATATCAGACAGAGATCCAAGATTTATAGTAGCATTTTAGAAAGTATTTCTAGCAAAATAAGGAGTTTACGCAGTAATATCTATAGCGTATCATCCACAGACGGATGGATAAACGGAAAGATTAAACTAGACACTAGAGCAGTATTTAAGGCATTATATTAATCACGCATAGAATAATTGGGTATTATTATTACCAGTTATATAGTTTGCATATAATACAACACTATAAGAAGGAATGGGGATATTACCATTTAAGGTAAATTACGGATACGGACATTGTTATCGCCACATTAAGCAAAAAAGACGAGTAGCACAGCTAAATAAAGAATGGAGACGTTAATAAATCTTTATACAGACCTTAAAGAAACAGCTAAACTAGTATAAGAACAAATAAAAAGGTACTACAACACTAAGAGATCTAAGGGACCAGATCTTAAGAAGGGAGATAAAGTATAGCTACTATATAAAAATTTTAAGAGTTAACAATTAAGCAAGAAATTGGACCATATTAGACTAGGACCTTTTAAAGTTAAGTAAAGAATTTTATTAGTTACGTATAAGTTAAACCTACCAGCCAAAATAAAAATCTACCCTATATAACACGTTGTAATGCTAGAGCCAGCATACGGGAATGTTAAGCCACCAGTCTATAAGGCAGACACATATAGAGGACAGGAGGAAGACGAATAGCAAGTTTTAAAGATTATTAGTTATAAGGATATAGATAACAAAACATAGTATAAAGTAAAGTGGATAGGCTATAGCAAGACTACCTAGGAACCACTAAGCAACTTAAGAAACGCTATAGGAAAGGTACAGGAGTATTAAAAGAAAGTAGGTTAGGTAATATTAACAAAAAAGGATCGCCAAAGAATAAGTTACCTAAGGGGGACCCAAGAGGAGCAATTGCCAAGCTACTTAGAGTTATTTCCCTTACAGGAGGAGAGCTAGTCCTTTTATTACCTAGCTTAGACAAACCCTATTAAATAAGTTTCCACTCCTTAGAACGGACCTTCTTACGAACATATTTAAGGCATTAAAGACGAGTATAAGCCAAACATTAAGCTTTAAGGACGCGTGCGGACTCTTCTAAGGTACGTTAAACCTTAAGTAGCGCGGAGGCCAGCTTACTATTAAGCTTTACAGTAGTAGATTAAACACGAGACCCTATAACAAGTTACTTAGGAAACTTAAAGACTGTTAAGAGTTATAGGACGCGTATACTTAGCGTTAGAAATAGAGCGAACATCACAGGACAATCAAATGTTTGCTTTGGTACACTTAGAGCAAGAGAAGGGTTGTTAAGATAAAGGACTTGCCAGCGTAACACAAACCAACCCCTCTTTTGTATACCTCAAGCAAGGAATCACCATCACTTCACTAAGCGATAGTATAGAGGAGACTGTACAAAGGCGACGCTTAACCCAGGAAAGAAAAGAAGAAGCTTTAGGCATAATAAGTACGGATATTAACCAAAATAATTAAACGGACATTACACCTCTAGTAGACAACTTAGAGATATTAGGAATCTTTAAAAACAAAGATAAAGAGGAGGGAGATAGTGTTACGGACGCTTTAAGTACAATATTATAACTACTTAGAGAAGAGTCGTAGGAAGCTAGTTAGTTAATATAGGCACGGTCTAGAATGGATCTAGTAGAACTATATAACAAGAAATAGTAACTAAGGTCACATAGTATTAAACGCATTAACTGCGTTAAATAAGAAGGACGTTATGTTTAACATAGACAACACGTACCTTACGTACAAAAGAGGATTTCTTAGGCGTACGGTTGTGTATTTAAAGGACCTTAGTCCCTACTATAGATAGTTCTCTCCTTGTAGTAAATCTTAGAATACAATTGGAGTTAATCTGTTGGGTAACTACTCCACCAGTTGTTATTATATTGTTGTTTTGTTTTTACCTACATACCTAGCCCAATAACAGAACCCACCGTAGTTCCTACTACAAGGTTCCGTTACACTATGGCTTTAACCCTTGCCTTAGAATTAAGCCTGCTGGCCCCTGCCTACTAACACTATTAGTATAAGTAAAGAAGGAGTTCTTTTACGCAAACTCTATGGCCAACTGCTTTAAGCGGATATTAATATAGCTTAAGGCCCTAGCCTAGATTTCATAGCAATGCTATAAAGATAATGCTAATACCTATAGGGATAAGAGTACGTTATTCTATAAAGGCGATATGGTTATAGTTAGCTTAGAAAATATAAAGATAAATAAACCTAAGAAGAAATGGGATAATAAATAGGACGGCCTGTACCCCGTACTTGCAGTATACTAAGGGGCAGTTATAGTAGACCTCCTAGACCATATCTAAGTAAACAAATCCTTCTATATATCTAAGGTCCGCCTCTAGGCTACTAAAGAGATCCCTAGCCAAGTAAATATTAATACCGTAGAGCGCCGTAATATATAAGGACAAGTAATAGAGAAAGACGATAATGGCAATATAGAAGATAAACGGGAGTTTAAGAAAATCCTTAATATACACAACGAAGACCCCTAAGGCCTAACTTATAAGATTAAATGGAAATATTATAAGGATATAACCTAGCAGCTAGAAGAGGACCTAAAGGGTTGCAAATAAGCTATATAGCGCTTCTATAAGCAACACCCTAAGAAGCCAGGACCCCCAGATTAGGCATAAGATAAGGAAAAGCTATACTAAGGTTGTAGCCGACCACCGTGTTAAAAATCTATGGTAGTTAAGATATTATAGAACTTTAACTGGCGGTTAAAGTTATCTAATTAGTTAGAATTCTTGCCAAGAGCGCCACGCGCCAACTTTATTTAATAAGCCAACTAATTAGGATTTTTTGATATTTCTGTAGCGAAAACAGGTGGTCCTGCGTACTACCTGTTTAAAGTTATTTGTTTGGTTTGGGGACCAAACCTTCTAGAGAGGGGAGTACTGTCACAGGACTAACCTGACGTATACTGTTTCCTACTGTTGGCTAGCCCACCACTAGCGCCTTGGCGGCTGGCCCTACTCTTTGTACACAATACCCTCTTTTACCCTTCTTCTCTTCTTCATAGCACAACGTAGTTATTTAGTCTACTTCATTGCAGCACTGTGACAAGAAGTATAAACCACTGCTAGGTTTCTTGATAAAGATTACTGGTGCGGCTATAAGTAAAGAACTTGCTCTAATAAATCCTTTGTCTAGATGTTTGTCTAAGTACTTCTATAATACTTAGAGTTTGTTTTAGAATATTTTATATAAGGGTCCGAATCTAGAATGTTTTCCTTTTTTAACTATAATCTTATAATTATATGGACGGCGTTCCGGTAGCCTATTAGCTTCCTTTTATAAAAATATATCTAGGTAATTTTGGTATTTTATAGGTACCTTTGTGGCAGGGTTAGTATGCTTCTTTAGTGCTAAGGCCTTTTTAATGTCGGCCATTGTAATAGTAAAGATTATATGTTCTGGTTTCTTGGCAAGTTATGCTAGCGGAGTAGCTCTAATTATATAGATATCTAAGGTATTAAGCTCGCTTAGATCGTCCTTAGTTTCTTATATAGTTTCTTATTTAGCTTTAGGTTTAATATTAGGTACGGAGTTAGTGTTAGATTTAGGTTTAGGTTCTTTAAGTATCCTTTTTATAGTAGAATACCAGTTCTTCTGGTACTTTTATATATTAAGCTTAGGCTTAGATTTCTGCTTGGTTTAGGGTGCAGCGGTTAGAGTCAGTTTATATAGTTTAGTGTAATTTCCAGGTTCTTAGTGGACGTTAGTAGAATTCTTATATTAGTGGAATTTAGTAGAATTCTTAGGTTAGTAGAATTGGGTAGACTTTTTGGGTATAGAGTAGATGTTGGTAAAAATTTTAGACTGGTGGATCCTAGTGGATTTTTTAAATTTTAGTTTAGGGTCTAAGTAGTAAGTTATAAGGCACTTCTGCTTGTAACAGGAGGCGGTAAATAGAAGTTTAAGGTTGTTCTAATTAATGGTTACCTTATATAGCTTTATCTAGGGTTATTTAAGGATTACTAGGTAACCTAGGGTAGTTCTAAAGAGCTTAATTAATTCTTTATATTTTAGGTATTGGAGTCTTAGGGCCGCTATATAAGTAATACAGCCTAAGATAGTGTGTTCGCCATTAAATCCAAATACGTTAATATGCGAGTTAAGGGGTGTTAGGGTAAACCTGTTATCTTACGCGAAGATTTTATTAATAAATCCTATGCCGATAGCTCCTATGTTAATTAGGACTTAAGTATTAGCCTATTAACCCTTCTGCTAAAGATGGTAGTTAATAGTTATACTATAATCCTAAGAGTTAGGTTTTGTAATATCTAATATATTTAACGAGATCTTGTAACATAGCTATCCTAGAGAGCGACTTAACTCTAGGATATACCTTTTGGTGGTAAGTGGGAAGGGGTTCCTATAGAATATTAGTTATAACTTTATCCTTATAAATAGTGCTTACTAGATGCGGAGTTAAAGCTAGATAAAGATTGGGGTTAGTAGCTAGAAGATTAGTGCGGTAAACAGCTGCTAGCGTTAACTATTTGTAGATCTTTTTAGAAGGGGGCGGAGTAGTAGTTAGAGAGGTGGGAGCTACTTCCATATTTAAAGTAGAGGCCTAGCTTAGTACGTTATTCTTATTTAGAGGACCCTAGTAGGGCGTATTCTAGGGTCCCTATGTTAATATCTATAGCGTTAGGGTGCTTAGGCTGGGATAATAACTTAGTAGATATTTATAGGGTTGTTATACTGTATTAAGGAGCGGACTTCGGTGTTAGGCGTAGTATATTATTATACCGTTTATTAATAACGTTTATATAGGCGTTAAGGGCTCCTAGTAGGTCTATACTAATTAGGGAGGTTTTTAGTTTAGGGCTAAGAGATTTAATAAGGCTATTAATTAGTGCGGAGTCATTCCAGCCTGTTTCCTTTGCGTAATGATTAAATTTAGAGAAGTATACTGGGAAACTTTTCTTTTTTTAAGTTATATGGTTTATCTTCCTTTAAGCGGTAACTTGGTGGTTTAGGTTACTGTATGTAGCTTTAAGAAGTATAACTAGGCTTTATACTAAGTTTGGCTGGAGAGGTTTAATAAGGTTAGCTATATCTCCCCCTAGTTAACTTAGGGCGTAGTAGAGTTAGTTGGCTTTAGTTAGGTAATGGTTAGCATTACTAGTTAGCTTATTCTTAAGCTGGCTTAAGAATAACTAAAGCTCTTATTATTTGCTAGTAAATACTAGAGGGTCTAGTAGTTTTTTAGATTGTTATAATATAGTAGTTGGTTCTACTGATGGGATGACTATTGCTGGTTTAGGGCTTGCGTTCCGCGTATTGGCTTCTAGTAATGGTAATTAGTCTTAGGTGCTTAGTGTGGGCGTCTTAAGGGTACGGATTTCTTCTTGGAGGGCCTTAATTATTTTCTAGTGTTGTGCTTTTTGTTTGGCTTGCTGTTAAGCTATAGTAGCTTAGTTTTGTGCAAGGGTATCTATAAAGGACTTTTGTATATCTGCTAATTGTTCCTAGAGTGTGGATATAATGTTAGTGGCTATTATAGGGGCTTTAAGGTTGTTCTGCATTTTAGACGGGGTGGGGCGGAGTATAGGTTTTAACGCAATATAGTGTTATGGAGTAAGTATAAGTGGTAATAATATATAGCGAAGTAGATATTATTATGCTATGTATATAAACTATATAATAAAGTTAAGATGTTATATAAGGAAAGAAAGTAAGGAAACGGGAAGAAAAGGGTATATATTGTTAACTTGGTTGCTTGGTTAATACGTATATAGGACAGGATAGGCTTTAGGACGTAGTCCTAGCAGGACTTGGTAGAATTTGGCGGAATATAGTGGAGGACGGCAGATTACCGTAGATTGCCATTACGTAATAGCAAATTGCCTTAGATTGCCGTCACGTGCCTTAATTAACTGAGTCGTTAATATAGAGGTTGAGACGGTGGAAATAGGTAGACGTATGCGAGGTGTTATGGGGTAGTCCCGTGACAATAGTACTCTTATATGCTACCGTAGGTACCAATTTCTCTAGGTATCTTAAAAACCTTACTATACCATATTTAATTCTAGGACAGCTAAAGAAGGTAGCAAAGCCATCTTAAGCTACGCTATAGTAAATAGTACTAGATAATCTTAAGAAACGGAAATAAGGGCCTAAACGTTAGACTCTAGAATCTTAGCTTTAGCTTTATATTACTATTATATAGAACAGCAAAGAGCTAGAGGAAGGGTTAATAGAGGTAATAGAAAGTAGCGTTATATAAGCCTTTATCTAGGACTGTAAGGAAATCTGTCTAGCTCTATATTATGCCTTTATTTAAAAGGTAGCGAAGAGGTTAGAGAAGCTTGAAATGGTGATAATGATTAAGGAACTTAACCTACTCTATAAGCACCCGAATTCTGGACGTAACGCCTATGCTATACTCTTAGGGCAGCTATCTGTAGATCCTACACGTCTACCACCCTAAAGAATGGCTTAAGGTCCCGACTAACAAGTAGTATTATAACAAAAGACTTAAGCAGATTGAGAAGGAAGGTCCTAGGTTAAGGACGTCTACATTAGCTTTGTCTACTGCTAAAAAGATTAAGGATCTAGATAGGCCCTAAGCTACAGTAGCTACTGTAATAATATCCTTCTTATTATTATCTTTACAGGATTATCCAGATCTGTTGTTAATTAATACCTGGGGGTATAACACTATAGCAGACACCCACTTCTGCAACAATATTAGATACTTTTATAACTTTAAGCTAAGCATATCTATAGCAATAGCTGGAGATTCTGGAGTAGAAATCTATAGATACGGTAATATTAACTTAGCAATTAAGGTAGGCAAATAACGCCTAACTCGGTATCTAATATTAAGGAACATTGCCTACGCTCCCTATTTTTATACCAATTTAATATCCGCAGTAAAGCTCTATAGGGTTAGAGTAATTATTAACCAATCTATAAACCATCTACGCTATAAAGATAACGAAAGTTTATTTACCAACCTTACGAAATATAGAGGTCTCTACCTTATTAATACTATCGCCTGCTTACCACCTACTCCTACCGCCTACGCTACCTCTACTAGATTCTTTAAGACCTCAGCATATAATAAAGTATGGTATTAACGCTTACTACACTGTAATATGGAGTTAGTGGATTATCTACCAACTGCGGTAGATGGGGTTAAAGTAGTTAAGATAGATAGAGGAAGAACTCCGTATGGTGTACTACTTTATAAACTATATATTTTAGAAAAGATGACATAGCAAATATCTTATAGAATATTAATAAAAGGGACTTACCCTTTTAAACGCGTTTACTTTAATATTATTATAAAAGAAGATGGGTTTAATAGAGATACGTATATAGCTTATTTTTGGTATAACTATATAAAGTACTATTATGCTTTTCCTATTAAGAACTACGAGAAAGAGATACTACTCCCACTCTTTAAATTAATGATAGCATTTACAAAGAAATTTAATGTTTGAGGTATTTATATTTGGCATATAGATAAGGAGCAAGGTATAGGCGCTAGGGTAAAAAATCTTATCTAACTTAACAGAGGCGTTATTAAGTAATTAATACTATATACTTTAGCTTAAAATAGACCTGCGGAGAGGTTAGGGAGAGCTATTTCCGAATAAGTAAGGACTGCTATTATTAAAGTAAAGTTACCTATAGATTTATGGCCCGAGTTTGTACTTTTAGTAGTATTTCTACTTAATCGAACTCCCATTAAGTCTATTAACCAGAAGACCCTATTTAAAATACTATATAAATGGAAGCTATGGCTAGCAGGACTTTATATAGCTAGATCTTTAACCTACATGCTTATTAAACACGCCATTTCTAGGAAGGTAAAGTTTAAGCTATAAGTCTAAATAGGTTATCTTATTAGTATAAATGCGTTAAATATCTATTAGGTATAGATACCTACTACTAACTATATTATCTAATCTTGTAATATACAAATTAATAAGTTAAAGAGATATTAGCCTTTTAAAATACTAGAACATCTTATTATCTTATAGACTTAAAAGGATTATTTTTAGCAAGTCTAGGACCTACTAGATAATTTTTAAGATAGCAGCAAGGACTAGATGGAGAACTTTAACAAAGAACTGGATATAGGACTGCTATATTTAGCAAATATTAACGTTACTCCTACGTTAAAAAGCATTTAGATCTTAATAAAAAAACTCTATTAGCTACCTACCCTAGAGCTAACTCTAGAACCGTCTAAACTATTAGCGTCTTTAGCGCCTTAGTAATTAATATCTACTATGGTATCTACGCTATAGATATTATTTACTACTTAGTTATCTTCTAAAGTTACTAAAATACTATTTATAGATCCTATACCTTATTCCAAACCTTAGATAACGGTAGGCTTATTATTAGGGGCTAAAAAACAATCTGGCTATAAAAAGCGGCCTATATTAAAAAAGAAAGATATGTCTAATTAAAATCTACAACAATAAGCCTTCACGGTTTAAATTGACGACGGTAATAATAATAATAATAATCCAGATACAATACCATTGGCTTACGCTTTTTATACTACTACTATAAAGACGTATAGATATTAGGACGACTTTCTAACGCCACTAAGGTTATAAAAAGAGATGCTTAATTATAAGTACGCTATAGAGTTTAAAGCAGCTACTTGTGCTAAGATAAAGGCCTTAACCAGAAAGTAAACCTAAGATAAGGTATAACTAATTAAGAAGGTTTATTGACTTCCTACTATATAGGTCTTTACCTATAAGGAAGATTCAGATAGCTTTATTATAAGGTTTAAAGCTCATCTAGTTGTCTACGGAGACCTTTAAGCAGTTTTATAAGAGGAGGTTAATGTAATAGTACAAGTGTAGGAGAATTGAATGAGCGACTTAATTGTAAATCTATGGAAATCAAGTGAACTAAATACATGAAAGTAGACCCGGAACTCCATAGTCTATAACTCAATATTTAACCGTAACCAAGACATATGAGGGTAGCGTCGATCATGTCTCGGAGCCTTTTAGGCGACGTTCTTGTGTCTCAGCGTAGTGCTGGTAAACTGTTACACACCCCCCCAGATTTAACGGTGTAGTCAAAGCTATAGAAAATAAATAAAGATAGAGAGATAGGGTAATGCTTAAGAGTCTTTATTTGATAACGTAGCAATTTAATATCAAATATCCACCAAATTTAATTGCTTTATCTATGCCTCGTGCCTTTAACGGGGTAGGATCTTGGTAAGACTATCAGCAGGCATCTTGTCTGTAGGGACCCATCATACATTAATCTTTTTATCTTGGACTTCCTATCTAAGCCAGTGCTGATGTACGTTAATATATCATAGCTTAGTGTTAAGCTTTGGTGTATCCTATCTTAGGAGTTATATCGTCTATATATTGTCACATAGTAGGGTAAATTCGCGTTTTAAATTGAAGCCAATTACCTTAAAGAAACGCTGCCACTAGATAATCTCAACAGCAGCTATAGACAGGGAGAGAAGCTCCGCTTTGGTAGTTAAGTGAGTTACTAATCTTTATAGGGTTGCCTTCCAATCAATTAGTCCTCTAAATAGCATGAAAAGGTATCCTTGAAAGCTCCGTCTGGTGTCTTTATTGTCCGCAAATGCTGCGTTGGATGCTCTGTAAAAGGTGACGTCTTCTCCTTTAGGGTTTCTGAAGTAGACGTATGCTCTAAATACTTCGCCAGAGTATTTAATAGCTGTAGATTTTGTTCTAAGGCAATAGGCGATGGCTTAATTTAATGCATTAAGGTGCTTTTAATTTAGATTGGTAAGAAATTCGGCTAGCTTTAAATGCGTCTTCGCAATATTAGGTCTTCCAAATACAGTAAGGTGCGTAAGAGAACTAACTTGTTGCTAATAGGCTAGTGTTCTTTAAGGGTTCGTCTGCTTGTCGGACGGAATTAGTTTGTTAGGTAGTAGTGTTTTAAGGAACCTTTCTAGTTCGATCTTAAACCGACTGGCTATCTTTTTAATATAGAAATCTTAGCAGAGCCAGAGCTTTCTACTTATATAATCTCGTTCGATTTAAATTCCTAGGAACTATTATAGGTCTCCTAGTGCACGGATCTTGTATTAATATAGAAGTTTAGCTTTAAATTCTTCTAGTCTTTAAAGATCCTTTTTAGCAAACAGAACGGCAATATTATCTATATAGAAGAAGATAATAAGTTGTCCATTAGTATAAAGATAGTTAGTACCTAAGACAGGCTTTAATCCAAATTTAGCCAGTATACTAGTAAGCTCTTTGTACTAAAGTAGTGATAAGACTTTTAATCTATATAGCGCTATAAGTAGCTTTAGGACATATCCGTTTTGATTAAAGCCTTTTAGGCAGTAATAGTAGACTAGCTTATCTAGTCTTGCATTTGTAAATGCGTTCACAACGTTATACTACTGAATCTCCAAATCGAATGCGGCTGCTATAGCTATAAGGGCACGGAATATTCGAGCAGCTAGGGTTGCTGCATAGATCTCTTCCTCAGTAATCTATAGGTCTCCACGGATACACAGTTAAGCCTTTAGCTTTTGTAGGTAGCCGTCGCTGTTAAACTTATATTTAAAGACCTATTTTAGCAGAAGGATCTAGTCGTTGGTTACTTCTTCCTTTAGGATAGTCTTAAATATCCCTTAGCGTTTTAGGTCGTTGTATTCTTTTTCCATAGCCTTTTAAAAGCTAGTAGTCAAAGGGTACTTTCTTAGCTCTTTTAGATTCTTTGGTTCTGGTAGAAGATTGTCTTAATATAGGGAGGATCTAGTTCGGTTAATGTCCTTTACTAGTCCTGTGGCAAAGCCAGCGTAGTAACTAAATAGGGTAGGTATATTGGCTAGTGCTACTGCGTACACTTAACGTTAAATTCGTTTGGAACCTTCTAGTAGGACGAGGTCGGCAGAAGGATCGGCCGAGACCTCGTTAGCTTATGGAGCTGTATTTAACAGTTCTGGTGAACTGCTTAGCTAGGTAGAACCTATTTTAATTATATTTAAGATATCGTTTTAAAGTCCTCCTGGTGTGGTGTTTATTTCTAGCAGATCTGGAGATACCGTTCTGCTAGGTATTAGTAGCTATTTAATGTCCTTTATAGGAAGCTCTACTAAGTTATTTAATGTAGTTGTTTAATCTGCATTCAATATAGGTCTATATAGGATAGATTCATCTTTAAATTTGTTCTTATGGAGAGGTTCTAGTAAACTAATCGCCTAGATAGTGTCTTATAATGCTTTCCTAAGTAGGTAATTAATGTTTTAACCCTTGGGGTTATAGAACGAGGTTTTATTAAATATAATATCTCTAGTTTAAATGACTTTGTAAAGGCTTAGAATTCAGATTTAATAGATATTTATTAAATTGTAGCTAACTAGGTATCTAATTAATATATAAAGAGCTAGCTTGTCTCCATTTCTAACTTATTTGTTTAGCGTATAGGTCTTATAACTGTATTTATATATATGGATAAGTAATAGCAGCTTGCCGTAGGCAACCTTGTACGGAGTTTTCCACCCTAGTTGCTTATTTAGTGTTTAATTAAGTGCATAGCTAGCAGCAAGGAAAGCCTCTAGTCCTAGAGATGGGGGTAAGGATGCTTTTAGCTATATAGACCTTAATTGTTCTATAAGGGTTCTTCTAGATCATTTAGCTCCGCTATTTTGTTCCTCAGTATACGGTGCTCGGCATTTAAAGGTAATGCCCTTGTCTATACACTATACTTATAGGGTGTCTTCCGTTTGTCTAAATGCTTATTTATTATTACTCCAGAAGAAGACGATGTTTTAGTAAAACCGTGTCTTAATTAAGCGGTGAATCTTGCGAATAGTAGGTAGGATAGTAGCTTTATCCTTGTTCTTAGAGGTAAACATAAAGTTGAATTTGGAATACGTGTAATAGAAGTGCATAGTATATCTATTGCCGTTATACCCTGGTACTCTAAGGTAGATAATATCAAATGCTAGCCGTTTGAATGGTTAAGTAGCTGGAAATTCGTATTCTCGTCTTTAAGAGATCTGCTGTGTGTGCTTTGCTAATAAGCAAACTTCATATTCGATTTTAAGCGGTACTCGTTTATTGGTTTTAAATTTAGTCAGCTCTGCGCCAATAACGTGCTTAGGAAGCTATGTAATAGCATTAGGTCCTATATAGCCGAGTGTCTTATGCCATCTTATAGCTGTGGCTCCAATTGGTTTATAGGCTATTTAGCTTAGTTAAAATATTCCTGTTAAGAAGGTTAATTAAGTTATTAAGTCTAGGGTATTTTTAGGCTCTCTATGCATTAGTGCCTAGTAGCCCCCTAATTGTTTCGCATAGCAGACTGTTTTGTTAGTTGCTAGATAGTATAGCACATTTTATCCTAAGTCGAAATGGATATCGTTATTAGTAGCTCTTAAGAGTGCTATAATATTTATAAAAAAGGTAGGTGCTAGTGCTATATGGGATAGCTTCATTTTTAACTTCCCAGTAGGTGTATTAACAGTAATAGTTACTATTCCATAGGCTTAAATTTTTACGAAATTTCCGCTAGTAATCAGGTAGTTGTCTTCTGCTGCTAGGTATAAGAAGGTAAAGTCTTCTTTATTATTATAGACGTGGGTATCTACACTAGGGTTAAGTATCCAGATGTTCTAGAGTTTAAAAAGAATTTAACCAGTACTAAACACGGCAGCATGGCTAGTTAGTTTAGTAGAAGGTGGGGTTTTGGAATTAAAATTAATTATAGATTCTATATTCTAATTGTTCTCCTTTGCTTCCTATTCTCTTTTTTAAATTTAGTTAACGATGCGTTTAATCCAAAGTGTAGATAAGATAGCTTTATCTACTTTCTTCTAGACATCTGCCCTTGGTCTCCATCCTTAAGGGCGCTTGTGCTCGGCGATATAATAGCAGTTATTAAACCAGTGTACGATGCCGCATATACATTCCTTGTTCCATCTTAAATTCGAATTACTATTGGAATTGGAATTGCTATTAGAGTCTAAATTAGAATTAGAATTGTTTTAAAGGGTTGCAAATACAGAGTTATTGGCAGTTAAGGTAGACAATGCTTGCTGCATACAGTAGTGCTCCTTGAATTCCTTAATGAGGTCAATTATAGATAGGGCCTCTTTGTCCTTCTGTTCTTTTTAAATAAGATTTACTTCTAGTACTCCTGCGAAGCTAGAAGAGATGGGTTTAATCACTTATATAAAATCATAGTGTGGCCTAAAGCCTTGTACATCTAGAAGCTCCAATTTCTCTGCCAGCTTATAGACGCTCCTCTAGTTATTTAACCATTTTTCAATGCTCTGCTTTTTGTTATAGGCTTTAAGAGCCGTATATTAATTTAGGACGTCGTGCTTTTAACCTAAGGTGGTAGGGGCGAGTATAGTCTTTAACTCTTAAAGGCATTCGTATACCATTCCGAGGTCTTTAATGAGAGGGAGGTAGGCTACTGACGTCGTGCGGATAATATAATTGCTAATATCGTTTATGGCTTGCTCTTGCTTCTAGTGCACGCGGAGGTCGTCCTTGTATTCCGCGTATAGTTGATTATAGGCAATGAGTTGGTTTGGATCTAGCTTGGCTATTAATATAGCAGTAGGAAGCACGTCTTTTGATATAGGTTAATTCGGAGGTTCTAGCATTAGAAGCATGCCTTTCTTCTTTAATAGGTCGATGTACTGCCATACATTGTTTGTTTTAGCAGTATCTTAAATAATAAAGAACCATTGCATCCAATTAGATGGCTTTTTAAGGATAAGGTTGAATTTTGAATAAGGTCCGTCTATATTAGTTGTCATTTTTAGAATTTAACAGGTCAAGTAGGGTCCTAGGTTAGCGTCTTGGCAAAACCTTATTTTGACGTTCTAAGCTTTTTATTTGATTCGTCGGTTCGTTTGTCTATTAGGTACGTTCGTCAGTTAGGTACGACCGTCCATTCGTTTGGTAGGTAAAGAAGCTCAAGACACTTGCAAAGGTGGTAGAAGTAGTGACTTCGTAAAATAAGGTAGTAGATTAATTGGTTTAGCAGGTAGTGCAATCCAGACTTATAACTGTAACAGTGCAAGTGTGGGAGAATTGAATAAGCGACTTAATTGTAAATCTATGGAAATTAAGTAAACTAAATACATAAAAGTAGACCCGGAACTCCGTAGTCTATGACTCAATATTTGACCGTATCCGAGACATACGAGGGTAGCGTCGATCATGTCTCGGAGCCTTTTAGGCGACATTCTTGTGTCTCAGCGTAGTGCTGGTGAACTGTTACAGTTAAAGCTATAACAACAGCCTATTAAACTTTCCGTCTACTTTACGCTCTTATTACTAGCTTTGACCTTAATGTTATACAAATTAACGCCGTTAATGCATTTATTAATGCCTTAGTTAACAATAAGGTCTATCTTATTCCCCTTAAGGGTATAGACCTACTACCTAGATTCTCTCTCTATTTAAAAAAGGCAATATATAAACTTCAGAAATCTCCTAAATTATAGTTTTTAGAAATATCTACTGCTCTACAAAGTATGGGTTTAAAAGCTGTACTAAATAAGCCGTATCTCTATATATGTAACGGGACTAGCCTAGTTATAGTAGGAATGTCTCAGTGAAACACTTAACAGATAACTTTCTAAAACTGTCTGCAACTATCTATAATTGTCCGCTATAATCCACCATTTTCCACTAGTGCCGTAATACCAAAGTCTGTTAAAGACCGCATGCATATATACGCACGCATTAACCACTAAAAACCCTAACTAGTTAATTATACAATTCTCTCGTTATTCCTTTCTCTTTCTTACGCAATATCTTATTCTCTATAAGAGCTATATACCCTTAGATTTAGATAGAATTTATATTATTCCTTTAAATCTTCCCTAAAGCCTCTTCGCGCCCTTATACTATATTGTGTTAAAATAACTATTATTAAAATAGCAAATAAACCCAAATCCCTTTTAATAATCATAAGTATTATGTCCCTAGTTAGGGAATAGTTAACTATAATATAATAATCCTTTATAGATGCTTTAGCTTAGTAGTAGGCTATACTAGAAGCCTAGTATTAGTAATTAATAGAAGTACTCTATAAAGAACTCCGTAATATTAAGGTACTTTTATTAAAGACCCTAATAGAAATACCTATAAATAAGATTAAAATAACTATATCTAAGCCTAGCCCCTTAAACGCGAACCTTAAACTAGTAACTTAACCTATATTTATAATAAATTTAATACCTATTATAAAATCCGAAAAGCTCCCTAACTCTTTAATATTTAATAGAAATTAAAACGACCTATATCCCTTTATAACTAAGCTTTGTCTTAAACTTTTAATAAACTATAACTAATACCCCACTAAAGCTAGTAACGTTAGCTATAAAATATTTTATCTAAATAAAGATGATATATAAACTATAGATCTATTCTTCTATAATAGCACCTTTATTAATTTTAAACCCTTTATTTCTCTACTAGAATAAATATATAATAACGCCAGCCGCAAATATATAGCTATTACTAAACTTAAAAACCTATAATAATAGAACCAAGACTTTACTAGCTTCTTTTTGGAATTTTTAGGCCTTATTAGTAAACTAGATTAGAATAAAGCTGCTAGAGTTACTGCCCTTTAATAAGCTATTTTAGATAAAATTAGAGCCTAGTTAGTAGGTAGGGAACTACTAAAAAACCTATCCAAATTTGCTATAATATATTAACAAATTAATAAGAACCTTTAATATAATAAATAGACTTATTCTCTAAAGCTAATTATACCTTATATTTAAAACTTTATAAAACTAGTATATACCCTAAAGCGCAATCCGTCTCTAAAACCTAAGAGCCCTATATATAACCCTATAGACCTAGATGCTACTTAATTTTATACACCCTTAGAAACTAATAAATAAAGAACTTAAGCTATAAATGGAGAATGCTTTAGATATAGTAAAAAAGGATATATTTAAAAATATTGCCGAACTTACCCTTTTAAAAAGGTCCGCCGTAGTTCCTCCTATTCCTTAAATTATACCTACTCTATAAATTATACTTAGACGCTACAAAGTATCTTGCCCTTAGTTAACTTAGAAAAAGAATTATCCTAGGGCTAAGTCGCACCTTAGGATAAAAGGTGAAAGAGTATAAGTGTCTAGGCTTTTCTAGTGCTAATATATAATATAACTCCCTTAACATACTTAGCAAAATTTAAATATTTAGAAAGTAGAAGGAAGTATAAATCCTTATAGATAGCGGAGCTACTAGTATAGGCTTTATTAATATAAACTACATAAAAACTTAATACCTAAATTTAAAGAAATTTAATAAGCCCTAAGGCCTATAAGGCTTTAATAGCAAACCCTTAATATATAGTAAACTAACGCATTACACTCTTATAAAATTATAGATATATAGACACCTTAAATATATTTCCTTATTTATAATACCTTTAAAGCATTATAAGGTAATACTTAGATATAGATAGCTAAAACAACATAATTTTTTAATTAGCTGGGTTAAAGAAATACTAAAGTTCCGTATAACCTACTGCTAAAGTTATTACTTAAAAAACCATTTATCCTATAAATATATATATAACTATTTAAATTTAATATAATATAAATTGCCTTTGCTATAAGCCTTAAACTAAAATAATAAAGCTATAATTGCTAATAATGGTAAAGAATATAAAGATATTATACTAAAACCTCTTAAAATTTATATAATATAGGCCGCACCTTTTATCTTATTAGTAAAAAGATATAATTATAAAATCTTTACTATAACTATAGAAGATATTAAGAAAGTACTAGAACTAAAATAATATACTAATCCTTAACCTTTTATATCTAAAGAGTACTATAATCTAATTAATAAGTTTAAAAAATAATTTATAGACTAACTAGCTCTATACTAAAATAAATATAATTTTAAAATAGAACTTAAGCCTAGTATAATATTAAAGTTTAGTCTGCTATATAGTATATTATAAGAAGAACTGCTTATAATATAATAATGCCTTAATAAGTATCTAGAAAAAGGATTTATTTACTCTAGTTAATTTCTATTTACCTTACCTATACTATTTATTAAAAAGCTAGGAGGAGGCTTAAGATTCTATATTAATTATTAAGCTCTAAATATAATTATAATTTAAAATTAATATCCAATTCCTCTAATTTAAGAGACGCCTAATATTTTAGTAAAGGTATAGTACTTTATAAAGCTTAATATAGTTACTACCTTTAATAAAATCCGTATATATAAAGGAGATAAAAAATATATAGCTTTTTATATATAATGGGGACTTTTTAAATATTTAGTAATACTATTTAGTATAAAGAATAATCCTAGTATATTTTAGTAATATATTAATAATATACTTTATAAATTCCTTAATATATTTGTTACTATATGTATTAATAATATCTTAATCTACTTATCCTTACTCTCTAAATATTAGAAATATATTAAAATAGTCCTTAAACGCCAATAAGATATAGGCCTATAATATAATATTAAGAAATATAAATTCTATACATCTAAGGTTATATATTTAGGCCTAATTTTATTCTATAATAGAATTAAAATAAACCCTAAAAAAGTTGCTATAATTATAAACTAGGGAAGCCCTAGTAATATATAAGATATTTAGAAATTTTTAAAATTTATAAACTTCTATTATTAATTTATTAACTACTTTTTAAAAATTATTTAACTATTAGTAAACCTAATAAAGCAGAATATAAAAATTAAATAAACCGCTAGATATAAATAAGCTTTTAATAACTTAAAATATTACTTTATAACTACTTTAATTCTTACCTATTTTAACCTTAACCTTAAATATATTATTAAAATAGACTTATCTAATTATACCCTAAGTGGAGTATTATTATAATATAATAAAAACGGTAAGCTATATCTAGTAGCCTTTCTCTCTTAAAAACTTACCCCTATTAAATTAAACTATAAGATATATAATAAAGAACTATTTATAATTATTAGATACTTTAAATAATGGCGTCCTAAGCTTAAAGGATTATTATTTCTAATATATATATTAATAGACTATAAGAACCTATAGTGCTTTATAACTATAAAGTAATTAATATAGCGCTAAATTTATTAGGCTGAATACCTTTTATAATTTAACTTTAGGATTATACACTAACTAGGCAAACTTAATTAGAAGCCTAATATATTAATATAATAATTATAAAACCTACCTATAAATACTTTAGATAAACGGATTATAAATTAATTATAGATCTTATTACCCCCTAAATGTTTTAAAAAACTATATCCTATATTTTTAGATATAGAACTTAATAGAAATAAATTAGAAGTTAATAAATAGGAAATAGAAATTAATAAGCTAATAGAATATAAATATAAGAATAATATATTATTATTATTATTATTCATTGCTTAACGTCCGATTTAGATCCCTATTGGGCCCACGCGGACTACTCCTTATATACATGTGGGGAGAAAACTCTATTTAAGAAAACCCCATAATCTATATCCCCGCCTTTTAGGACTCGCCTATAGAGCGCCTATAAGGCGCCTGCGAGTTACCTGTGGTGCTCTACTACCTTACTTTTTGACCTCTTTGGGAACCACTGCTGCCGTAATAAGCCTATGGACGCGTTAGTATTGTAAACTTTACTCTACTATTGTAGAGTCATTAGGGGGCGCCCGTTGCTCGCCTTTTTACCCTTTATTACTATTTCCTTTGCAACCCAGAACTGGTTTAGTATATTTTGGCTAATAAGCTACTGGGTAACCGCCTTAAGGCCTTTTTATATTGAGAGTAGTGTATTATAGTTCTCTATGCCAGCTACTAAGAGTATTACTTCTTGGTTGGTGCGTAAGGGGCATAATAGTATTATGTATTTTGGTGTCTGTCTTGGCTAGCTACATTCGCATATTGGGCTACCTACTAGGATACCCGCCCAGTAGAGCCAGTCTTTTAGTCCTATTATTCCTGTTCTTAAGAGTGTTGCTATTGTATTTTCTGCCTTTGTTAGGCCTTTTTGGAGCCCTAAAGTGTTTACTCCCTATAGTGTTAACCATGCTACGGCTTGGGTTCCTCTTGCTTTAGTTAGCCTCTATACCTTCAACTCTTATATACCTCTCTAGCGTTGGCCCAGCCAGTATTATATTGCGGTAGATGGTTTCCCGGTATTCTTTCATACTCTACTTTAGCTCCTTTCTTTCTCTTACTGCTGTCTTTATTGGCCTTTTACGCGTCTTCCTTCCTCCTCTATATAGGCCTAGGCCCTAAAGCAGCACCATTCTTCTTTTGCTTTCTTTACCTATTTCTCTAATATATCTTCCCTACTTTGGGGTTATTGGCTTGTTCTCCTATAGGGCGCCTTAGGGTCCCTCTATAGTTTATTTAGGCGTGTTTTGATATACTTTATAATATTAAAGTTGCGTTTATTTTACGCCCTTTGTATTACAGCGGCTTTAATATATAGTTATAGGGGGGGAATATTGGCTTCCTTCTTAAGCAGTGCCATAGCCGTTCGCTTATATCCGCCTATTATACTCTAGAGGTAGGCTATTTAGACCTTTTAGAGTAATTTAAGGAGTGATTTGGGGGGGCCTTTTTTAGACTCTCTAATGGCCTAAACACTAAACCTATACATTATAGTTAGCCGGATAACTGCTATATATAGTAGGCGTGACCTCTAGAAGCATAGACCCTATATAAAATTGATAATCCTAGATAATATAATATACTGTGCTTGGCCCTTACGGGCCGCTTACGCCGTATATACGCTTTACTGGAGCTTACTGTCTACCTATACTCCTAATACCCTTAGGCCCTAAACTGGTTAACCCCCAAAGCCTTAGATGTGAATTATGTGCTAGAGATCTGTAGATTAGTTGCGTTTTCTTATAAAGTAGATTAGCTGGTATTTCTCTGGTGAGAATTGGACTTTATATTATCTTGCCCATTTTATATAGGTGTTATAAGCTTTCTCTAGTATTCTGCAGTTCTCTACGGCTGTTAGCCCGTATATAATTAGGTTTATATCGTTGACAAAGCCTATCCCCTAGGTCGCCCCTTCCTTAAAGGAGTTAAGTAGGTTGCTTATAAAGAAAAGGAAGAGTATAGGCAAGAGGGGTAATTCTTATAGTATTCCTATTATAACTGTAATAGGGGGGCTCTGGTATCCGCTAAAGACTAATAATATTTTTTTCTAACCTATAAACCCTTAAATAAATTATATAATCTATTCTAGGAAGCCTTTTACCCTAAGGATATATAGGAGACGCTTATAGGGTACGTTATTATAGGCGCCACTAATATCTAGGCTAAGCATTAATACTACAAAGTCCCTTTATATCGCCCATGCGGATTTAATAGTGGTAGTAAGTAGCGTAAGAGCTAATAGTGTTAAGCGGTTTTTTCTTGCCCCTATTTAGCTTTATAGTAGTAGGGCGTGTTCCTTAGCTATATCTACTATACGGTCCGCTATTACCTTTTCTAAGATCTTGCTAAGGGTGTTTTCTAAGGCAATAGGGCGGTAGCTTTTTAGGATTAAGTAATCTACTTTACCTTCTTTCCATAGAACAACTGTTATTATAGATCTTCCAAATTGTGGATAGTAGCCTATAGCAAAGCATGCCCTAGCTATATCTGCAATCTAGGGTGCTATAAGTAGTCCATAGGTTTTTAAGGCCTTATTTAGAATCCCATCTAGTCCTAATGCTATATTATTTAAAAGGCGGCTAATAGTTCTGGCCATTTCCTCTATTATTATATCGCTGTCGACCTTTAGGCGAGTTACTAGTGTTTTACCTATAATGTTGCTAAGGTCTACTAGAGCTGGTTAGGGGAAAAACCTTTCTATAAGGATCTTTACCTTTTTATCGTTGTTGTTAGTAGCCTATAACTCCCCTGCTCTTCGTAGGGGTAGTAGGTATAAGTCTTCTGCTAAGCGCCCTACCTTTTTCTTTACCTATTTTGCTATAGCCTAAAGGCCCTTATTATAGGGGAGGCTCGGGTTAGAAGTATGCTCGTTTATAAACCGTCTCTAGTTGTTCCTTGTTTCTTTCTTTAGGGTATTCTTTAATTAGTTTTTTGTGTCTTTATATTATCTCTTATCTTTAGGGTTATGGCTACTTATATATTTCCTTCTTACTTATTGTTAGCTGGTAACAAGAACCGCGCATTATACAGACTATATATATTATGCGTAGGGGCCCGGTTTTAAGACTGGGTAATGCTCTTCTAGCCTATTTTTAATTGCTGCCTAGATCCTTTCTAGTCTTTAGTTAATTTCCTTAGGGGTAGCTAATAAGCCTCGCTTGTTTAGTATTAGGTGGATTTCTTCTAGGTCTTAAAGTTATTATTTAACTATATTAAGGAAGCTATCTATCTTAAGCTTCCTTATTACGTATCTTTTGCTACTTAGTTGTGCCTTAATATCCAAATCTAGCTGTATTTAGATGGGGATATAGTCTAAAGTAAATGCCCATTTTTTTTTAGGGTTATACCTTTTGAGTCTCTAGTATAGGCCTTCGTCCATAAACATAAGGTTAATTATGCTTCTGGAGGTTCCTTATTGCCATATAGTTGCTCCTAGGGAGGTGGCCAACTTAAGGCCCCAGGTGTCTATAGCTCTTAGTAGGCACTCTGCCTATTATTTAGTAGCAATATAGATACCCCCCTACCGCAGGTGGTGGAGGTTTATATCTCCTAGTAGGATAAACTCTATGCCTTTAGTTTCTAGCAAGCTTATTGCTAATATAATGTTCTCTATTTATGGAACCCCTTTAACCCTAGGGTTATACACATTAATAATTTATACTAGTCCCCTATATGTCTGGATTATTATAACTATAATATCTAGGTTAACTGCCTGCTATAACTATAAGGACAGGCTAATAGCCTTGCTAATTATAAAGCACACGTGCATAGCTACTTTTGGTTTATATAGGAGCTGGAATCCTTGGGGACAGTATATTAATTATATATAGGTATTGTAGTACGGCTCTTATATAGTAAGGATATAGTGTTTCTCTAGGTCTAGACTGTCTAGTAAAGGCCTTATAAGACGGTGGTTTGTGTTACCGCAGTTATACTATATAATGGATAGGTGGTGGACCCCCGGTGAGGGTTTTTCGCCTCTCCTTTGTTTCTTACTTCTTCTATTTCTACTTTCTTTAGGATGTTTAGAACTTCTATCTCTTATATCTATACCCTAGTCGCTACTTATTTTGTATAGAGCTTTCTATTCCCATGTCTTATGTTCCTACTAGCGCTTCTATATCTAAATCTGTTATTATCTCTGGTTCCTCCCCTGTTCTTACTAGCTAGCTATATACCCTTTATAGGTCGGCTGTAAATGTTATATTTGCCGTATTAAATCTAATTCTTAATTATCCTGGTTTTAAGCTTGCTATAGCTATCTATAGGGGTCTTCCTACAGGGCGTCCTCTCCCTTATGTCCCCTGTGACCCTTATATCCCTATATAGTCTGGTAATGTCGCGTGGCGCCGCTTCTAGCCTGTTAAGGCTTGGGATAGCTGGCTTAGCCCCCTAGTACTAAAGGTAGGAAATGCTAGGAAGGCACCTACGTCCCCCTAGCTTATCGCCTATTATTTCTATTTATATAACCTAGTGTGTAGTTATTCCCGCAGCTGTTAAGCCCTTGCCTTCCGCCTTCTATATTTAATATAGTCTTCTCTCTCCTACGCCTTATATGTGCTTTAGTGGCAGTTTGCGCATTTTATTTGGTCTTAATTTAAGTAGTGTCTTATATCGTGGGGGCCTGTATAGTAGCCGCAGCACACCTATACTGCGTATATAGATTAGGTGTGTCCCTATTATATATAGCGGTAGCATTATTCTAGGCGTAGTTTATAGTTATAGAGCCTTGCGTTGTATATAAGGCCATTTATAATTATTCCTTTTTAGATAAGGAGTTTTTATATTCCTGGTATATGTGTGCTAATAATAAGGGAGCTGTGCGTTCAACCAGCGTCTTTCTAGCAAGTCTTTAGCGACCCTTATATCCTCTCATTGTTCTTATTATTTGCTTAGTTTGCATTTTCCTATTAAAGCTATTAGATTTAGGTAATCTTAAGGCCTAGTATAAGGCGTTCTGTTTGTTTTACTATCTCCTATATAGTTACTATATTGTCCGCCTAGCGTCCCTTTTCTACCCTAAGGCTTATAGGAACCGCTAGGACTTTAACTAGGTAGTCTTTATAGAGCACTTTAATGCTAATACGTTCTCCTAGCCTGTCCCCTGCCCTTATAGCTCGTTTCTTTGCCTATTAGTCCTTTAGGGTAACTCTAATGTCTCCGCTCCTAAGGTATTGGACTATAACTGCGTTATAGACCTCTTTACGAATCTTTATAAGGACTTCTATTTCTAATTATCCTCTAAGCCCCTCTGCTTTTTCTATATTTAGTTATATTGTAATTATATACCTGGTTATTATCTTAAGGGGGGTAGGTTCCCTATACTATAGAAGCACGGCTACAGCGGCCTAGGTACGGTTCGCTAGTAAGGGGGGGTTTTATTTATTTTTAATTTTGCTTAGCCGTTAGAGGATTTAATTAAGGGTTTACTAGAGGGGCGCCTAGGGTTTGCTAGACTGGCGGAGCTATTCTACTAGCTATATTAGTTTGTTATAGCTAATAGTTACTCCCCCACAATTCTGGATACTAGACGCGTCTAGTAGGCTTTATATTTTGTCAAATGCCTTCTTAATAGAGGTGTTTCCGCTTTATAGTGTGGTATTCGCCCGTCTTTGTTGTGGAGGGCCGTTGTTAGGCGTAGATCTGGCGGTCGCGCGCGAGTACGAGCCACCGTCGGTTGACGTGTGCCTCCCCTGCGATGTATGCATCTCAGGGGGATTCTCTGGGTGTTTTTCAGGGTTCTTTTGGTTGGTTTTGGTCTTTTTAGGCCGGGTGCAGCAAGAGCTCCTCTTAAATCCGTATATCCGCTATTTAAGAATAATATATAGATAGTAGATATAATAAAAGTAATTTAAATAAGAAAATAATAGTATTAGAATATTATACTTACTAAATACAAAATTTAAAATAATTAATCATACTATTAATAGAAGATAGTAGTTTTAAATTCTAAACCTTTATAATTTAAAATACTTAATTTTATATATAACTCCCCTATAGTAGGGCACCCTAGCTATATAAAAACCTATAAGATTATTTAATAAGTATACTATTAGCCTATAATATATAACTATATATAAAAATATATTTAAGTATATAGGATATATATATAGAAAGACCTCTTATATAAAGAAGTAATAGGCGAGTCCCAAAAGGCGGGGAGATGGATTACGGGGTTTTCTCAAGTTGAGTCTTTCTTAAGTTGAGTTTTCTCCCTACATGTAAATAAGGAGTAGTCCGCGTGGGCCTAATAGGGATCCGAATTGGATGTTAAGCAATGAATTATTATTATATAAAGAAGTAAGGAGTACTTTAACTACTACTAATTCTAATATAAAGATAGCGTAATATCTTAATTAACTTTATAGTTAACTTATCTAGTAATAATAGGTTTATAAATATTATAGCAGTTATTAACTATTTTATAAAAATGTAATATATAATACCTATAGACTTAATTAACATAATATTAATAGCTAAATATTTTATTAAGTATATCTTTAAGCCATATATGTAAGGGATATTATTGCGGACACCTTGGGTTGCCCTTAGGACAACCTCCAGACGCCCCTTAGATGGTTGCCAGTCACGTACCAGAGGCATATGCCTGTAGTATATAGTCTCTACGATCCCTAAGGCCTCACCTCCTTAAGGATTTATCTCTCTTACTAATCTATCCTATTCCAATTGTGTCCTTATAGCCCCCTATCTATAAAGTCCCCTTATATTCAAATCCTTCCTACTCCTTTTAGAAGGGTAGCTGGCTTTAAGAACTAGATTGTTTGTTTATATCTTTTTGTTTACATCTACTATTCCTCCCTTAAAAAATCTCACAATAACCTAAATGGAAACTCCACGGATACCTTATGGAAAGCCGTCGCGTTAAGGCAGGAAGGTCCCTCTAATAGCAAGAGATTGCGATAATATAAACCTCTAGGCAAGACGGCTGAATAAGCCCTAATACCTAGATGCGCCAGAAGCTTAAAGACTCTCATATACCTATAGTTACCGCTAAGGAAAACATAGATACCCTCTACAACAGTTGTAACGCTGCTGGAAAGCAACCAGAACCCCTCTGGCCCCACCTAGGCCAATTAGAAGATCAAGCGCCAGAAGCAACACTAAGATCTTCCCCTAAACCAGAAATGCTAAAGGAATTTACTAACACATCTAATTAGGGATTTAACTGGAACCCTCCTAGAAGACTATTGGCCTACAATTAGTATAGTGGCGGTGCATAGACTACTTATAAGCTAAGCGGGCCTACCCTTTTTGGTAACCTAACCCAAACACTAACTTAAGACCCAAGCCTTATTAGGAAGCCTACACCAGTTACTGGTGCCAACCCTACCTCTATAGCTGGAGCTTCCCTAGGCCTAAGTTTGGAAAGTTAAGAGCCCCATACTAATGTCCTTTAAGATAGATATTTGGAAGCTATTATAAGGCTCTTGGAAGCCATGCGGGAGGAAGCCACTAATAAATATATTAGAACCCTCTAAGGGCAAATCCAGATCTGGCAGGGATTAATCTAGGCTAGATAAACTCTTTTATAACCTGGCTAAGGCTAAGGGCTTCCTAGGGGCTACCTAGTACCTACCTAAGTATGGAAGGCTTAGAGAGTTATCTACGCCATAAATAGAAAAAGGATATGGACTAACTGGCCAAGGCCTCTAACAGCCTAGAACTCTGTTATAGACCTAACGCCTAACAGCTGGATGACTGGGTTTATAAAGTAGACAACTTCTTTAAGATGCTGATGATACAAGATGATACCAAAGAGCGTATACGCTGGACCATCAGCAAGATTAAAGACTGATTGCTAAACTAGATTACACTTAATTAGCTTAATAAAGAGTAAATTACCTTATGGCCGTAGCTGCAAACCTTCCTAAAGAAGTGGACTTAAGATCCATATATTATACAATATGATTATGCAGAACTATTCTGAAATGGGATATAACTTAACCACTATGATTTCTGCCAATTTATAAACTTTATAGAAACTTGTGCTTAACCAATAAATCTAGAACCCTTTAAAAATGAGGACGGTAGCATCCATAAGAAGGAGAAAATTAGATTTATCTAGGCTAGAATTAAGCTAGTAATTCGTGATAAAATAAAGCGCGTAGGAGCCCTACCGTGGATTACCGTATATGCGGATTTTAAATGAGCGGTTCTGAACGCTAAGGATGTAGTAAGGAACTAGACCTCTTTTGGTGGGAAGCTGGGGGGTTACTAGAAGCGTGGGCACTCTAGTAGTAATATGGGGCAAACTTAACCTTTAAAGAAGCTATTCTTAAAGAGAACTTTGGAAGGGTTAAAGTTAGGGGCCTTAAGTAACGGGAAAGACTCCTAGGGTTAACCTAATACCCGTCCGGCACCTTTATAGGAGCACTCTAAAAAGTTAAGAGAAAACTCTAGAGGCAGATCCCATTAGAAAAATAAGTAGGGTAATAACCGCACTAACAATCTAAAAAAAGAAAAGCCCTAGTTGTGGATTTTTCCTGGCTGCAACTAGGGTAAGATACGAAAGGAGAAACTCTTTATATTGCTATTAAGCTGGAAATAGTACTCCCTATAGACGAGGTATGTTAATTCTAAGCACTGTATAACAGCGGCGCTGAAATCAATCTTATATGATATGATTTGGTAAAAGAGTATAAACTTACCCTATCGCTAAGGTGGCGGAAACCTATTATAGGCTTCCTGGATAAGCATCGGATTAAACTATATAGTGCCTATGAGCTTATAGTGTTAGTGGCCAATATGCACAACTGTACTAAGGTGGTTAGCCTGCAACCCTTCTAGGCAGCTAACTTTGTAGGTTATGACCTTATTTTTAGATACCCTTGGCTTGCGGAAGCAGATCCTAAAATACGCTTTAAGACAGGAGCCTTTAAATGGTAAAATAATGAAGAATTGGAAGGGCGTATATTACTAGCAAGCTTAAAAGATATCCTAGAAGATGTGGCTCTAGGTAAAATAGTATACACTCTATACCTAAAGGAGTATTGGATTAAACCCCTATTCTATAGCAAGATAGGTATAGAGCCTAGCATAGGTAATAACCCTTCTGTAATGGATACCCTATAGGGAACTGCTGGACAGGTCGCGGAGATATTATAGGGAGGTAGTGATCTTAAAGATCTTATAAGATACTTCTACCGCCATGGGTTACTCTAGCTTAAGTAATATATAGAGAATATGCTATGGCACCTTAAACGCTATGTTAAAGAATTCCCTACCCTCTATTAGCTACTATATGAAATTGTTTAATATATGGTAGCAACTATATACAAATAACCACTATAGCGCGCGACGCTATTTGTAAGTGTCCTAAGGGAGCTCCAGGATCTACCTAACAATAATGTAGAGGACAAACGCGACCCTAATCTATTGAATATTCTATTAGGCCTAAGGGACTTATTAAGGGTATTCTTGGGTAGATAAGCTAAAATTATAGCGCAGAACTTAGAATATAATTATGTAATTAATCTAGAAAAGGATAAACAACCCCTAAACCTTCCTATTTACAACCTCTCTTATAAAGAGCTTAAGATCCTATAGGAATACCTTAATAGTGCATAGGAAAAGGGATAGATCTGGCCCAGTAAGTCGCCAGTAGGCGCACTAATCCTCTTTATCCCAAAACCGGATAGAACTATAAGGCTATATATAGACTATCGCGGTCTTAATAAAGTTATAATTAAGAACCATTACTCACTACTGCTGGTTAGTAAAATGCTAGATTAACTATCTAGGGCGAAGATCTTCACGAAGCTAGATCTATAAGACGCCTATTATAGGCTCTGTATTAAAGAAGGGGATAAGTAGAAGACCGCTTTTAAGACCTAATATAGCCACTTTAAGTATATAGTGATACCTTTTGGGCTAGCCAATGCGCCTATAACATTCTAATTATATATTTATAGAGCCTTAGGGGGACTAGTCAACCATATATATATTATCTATTTAGATAACATCCTAATCTACTTAGAAGATAAGGATTAGTATAAGTAACACGTCTACCAAGTGCTGGAACGTTTGGATAATTAGGGCCTCTATGCTAAAGCGTTAAAGTATGTCTTTAATACTAAGTAGGTTAAGTTCCTGGGTTATATTATAACGCCTATAGGGGTAGTTATGGACCTAGTATAGGTGTAGATAATTTAAGAGTGGCTGGAGCCAGAGAGCTACTGGGATGTTTAAGTATTCCTAGGCTTTGCTAATTTCTATAGGCGCTTTATCTATAACTACTTGGATATTGCCTAATACCTATCTAACTATATTATAGAAGCTTCCTAAGACCCAGCCTAAGGAGTAAAAAGCTTAAAGGTGGGAAGGAAGAAAACTAAAAAGGGACCAACTAAATAGTATAAACTATAGTTATGGCCTGAAAAGGTTTAGGAGGCCTTTTAGGAACTAAGCGCAAAGTTTACAGAAGCTCTATTACTGCGGTATTTTAACCTAGATTAGCCATTAATAATAATTACTAATGCATTAAATTTTGCCCTTGCTGGTATCCTACTACAACCTAATAGGGATCTGGACGCTACCCAGCTCTATTAGAGACTAGTAGCATTCTATAGTAGAAAATTCTAGGGGCCTAAAGTTAGGTATTATACCCATAATAAGGAACTACTGGCTATAGTTAACTGCTTTAAATAGTGGCGATATTACCTTAAGCACGCAAGCCATACTATTTGTGTACTCTTAGATTATTACAATCTACGCTACTTTATAACTATAAAGGAGCTTACACCTTAACAAGCCAGAAGGTAGAGGAGCTCATATAATTTGATTTTAAGATTGAATATAAGTTAGGGGAGAATAACCCTACTAATGGACTGTTATGACGGCTAGACTATGCCAAAGGCTTTAAAACGGGAGAAGGAAAACAGATAATAGATATCTTACTCCCTATATTATAGAATAAGCTCTAGGTATAGGATGCTTAAGCACCTATAGCTCTATGTACTAAGTCTTAGGCGGTACAAACCCTATTAGCTTCCACTAATGTTCTAGCTAGTACCCGGTCCATTACTGTTAAGGGTCTAAATATACCTGGATAGGATGTCCCTAACATAAGTTTGGAACCTAGCAATACGCCACCTCTAATTGCTAAGCTATCCCCTTAAGCTAATAGTGAAGCCATAGAGTAATTAGAATTTAGAGCCCTGTAATAACTAAAGGACTTTAACCTTATAGCGGCCTTCCTAATGTATATGTACTGAGAAGTTGTAAGATCCATGGTACTATCTAGTCTTATACTTAGAGCAGTATAAGGCGAAACAGCTTTTACCCAGGAACCATCTAAAAGGTTAATAGATTTTATCCGTAAGGTGCAATAGAGGGACGCTTCCTATGCCATCTTTAATACGGAAGCAGACCGGAAATATAACGGAAAGGAAGCTATAAGGTGCTAAAATTGGGAACTGGACCTAATGGGCCTACTGCGTAGAAATGGTAAGGTTTAGGTACCATAAGAAGCAAATCTATAATAGAAAATTCTTATAAAGAATTATAATGATCCTTTGGGTGGCCACTATAGTCAAGCCAAGACAGTGGAATTACTTTAACGCAAATACTACTGGCTAAAACTTAAGCAGGAAGTAAAGGAGTATATTAGCTACTATAAGAAATATTAAGTATATAAAATCCAAAGGTATAAGCTATGGGGTCTACTTGAATCGGTTCCTCCTACTAGTGAACTATGGCAATATTACGCTATGGATTTTATTACGGATCTTCCGCTATTAAAAGATGAGTAAGGATAAGCATATAATTTAGTCCTGGTACTTATTAATAGGTTTTTAAAGTACGTCTAATACCTTCCTGTTAACAAGACAATTAATACATAAGCGCTTGCTAGCCTAATTAAGGAAAAATACTTTCTTAAAGTAGATTAGCCGCACTCTATTATTACTAATAGGGGCAGCGTCTTTACAAGCCAGTACTAGTTAGATCTATGCTTTTATTTAAAGATAGACCACTGTTATAGTATAGCTTTCCATCTATAAATAGATAGGTAAACAGAACGCTAGAACTAGGAACTGGAGTCTTACCTATAAATATATTTAAACTACTAGCAAGACAACTAGTGCGAGCTACTTCCGTATGTAGAGTACGCTTACAATTTAAAGTAATACGCATTATATAAGTATATACCAATTCAGATTGCCTACAGCATCTAACTATCTGGGTTTAATGGTATACCCAGCGATTACTGGCTAAGGCCGTATAATTAATTATGGGATCCTACTGGGAAGTCTAAAGACATTTACTAGAGAGTATAAGGATACCTCTAGAAATGGGAGGAGTAATAAAAGCATGTAAAGTAGAGCCTATAAGATGCCCAAGAGCAGTAGAGACTCTAGTATAACCGTAAACACTAGGATAAGCATTTTGGAGTAGGCGACAAGGTTCTATTACGTTTAATAAATATCAAGACCCGTTAACCATTAAAGAAGCTTGATGTAAAATACCTAGGTCCCTTCCAAATTAAGAAATGAATTAGCAAGCTAGCCTACCATCTCCAGCTACCCCTATCTATGGCCTATATACATCTAGTATTTTATATAAATCTACTAGAGCTATGGTATAGACCACCGCTGGAAAAGAACTTCTATCCAGGCCTAATTAAACACCCTAAAGTGGTGGGCAAGCGGTATAAGGTTAAAGCTATACTACGCTATAAGTCTGTTAAGAACAAACTTTAATATAAAGTTAAATGGCTAGGCTGGCCCACTAAAGACTCTATATAGGAACTAGAGGATTACCTTAATTATTGCAAAGATATTCTAAAAGAATATTGGGACTAAGGTCCGTAATCTATAAATCACAGAAAGCGCTCTAATACTATAGTGTCATCGCAACCTATAAAGAAAGCTCGTGGTAGGCCAAAAGAGGCCCTAAAGAGTAAATAGGTTAAATTGGATATGGAATGGATAAGTTTTGAAAACTATAAGAATTAATTAGGGCTACGGCCTAAGGTAGGACAAGTCCTTAGCCTTTTTACGTATATAGTATAGAATTAATAGGATATTTTGCTAGAATTGCATTCCTATTTATTAGTCTATATTAGGAATAGTATTCCTATGCCTTCCTAAATGCCTTATAAGGCCTTCCCAAGCACCAATTAAGATCCTTAAGTGCTATTATATATAAGAACTAATCCTAAATTCTATAAGTCTAAACCATGAATGCCTAATCTAAAAAGCCACTATGCCTTATCTTTAGGAGTAGGATTAGTATCCATTAGCCCTCTAAGCAATAGCTAACGGGAATGAGATCCCTTTGTAGGTGTATAAGTAGGCATGAAAATAGGGGTAGGATGATAAGGTGTAGATAGAGCAGAGATTCTTAAACGCTTAACACTAATATTAGGTCCAAATCAATACTAATAAAGCTCTTAAGGCGTCAGCTTATAGTTAATAAAGATACGCTTAAGCCTAGAATAAACAGAGATGTTGGCTAGCTGATATAGTCCGGAACTACTAAGACCTTGCTACGGCAACTGTTAGTTACCTATCTACTAGGTACCCAGAGGGTAACCTACCTGATACTATATTATATTGTGCTCTTTTAAAACTTAACGCGTATATGCAAACTCCTTCTTGTAGTAGACGGCAACCTTCTTCTTATTACCCCCATCCTTTACCCTATCCTTAGTATACCAACCTTGCTCCCTTATTAGGCGTTGCTGGCTGGCTTGTTAGGAATTATAGGCGGTGTAGATAGCTGTGGTATAGTCTCAAATTTAACCTAGATGTTTAGCATTGGCGCTGGAATAAGATAGAGCCTGGGCGATATAGTAGTTAAGGATATTAAAGGAACGTTGCTACTTAGGCCTAGGCTATTAAAGCTTAAAGTTAGCAATGGAAATCTATTAAGGATAGAAAAGCTCACCTTAACGCAACTGCTGCTCTTGGTATACATGCATCAATTATAAAGACTGAAGGTGTTAGACCTTATATAGTAGGTCTTATTATAAGCATCCAGAATCTTCTTATTAGATTTCTGGTCTTTTAAGGACGTATATACAAAGTTATTTAGGCAGGACTAGCACTAGTTATGAGTTAGCGGAGGCTGGGGTTCTATATGCAGCAGTAGGGCTAGAATACGCTAAGGAATTGGCTTAGAAGAGCAGTCAGCAGGAGAATGAAGAGGCATATTAAATTAATAATAGGAAAAAAGAAAATCTTAATAATATATTAAAGATACGTCCAAAATTGGACGAAGGTTAATAATGGGAAGTAAGGTGTTGAGGAAAAGGAGCAGCTTAATAAGCAAGATGTCTCTATACTTTACCTTCTAATACCCTTCCGGTAAATAGCCGCAACCTTGCTAATATAACTCTGTTACAATAGCGCAATTTAGAAGGAAGGAAACACGTGTATGCGCTATTTGGCTATTACTTCCTTATAAAAACTAATTATGCGGCCGGGGAAGGCAATTAAGACGTTAATTATAGATATATATAGGTTAAAATTATACCTAAACAAGACAAGTCTCTTTAATTAACTAATTAATTACCTAACTGTATATAATAGCCTAAGGGCGAATATAGGAGCAATGTGTTAGTGACGTAGGGGATTATAGGAAAGGATTATAAGATTATAAATTATATCCTAATAGTTAAAGACAATAGTAAGCTAAGGCCCTATATGTTAAATCCTATACTAAAAGGTTCTACGGAACTATATTAGGAATACCAAATTGCCTATAATACTTGTAATTGATTGCAAACTGGCATAAAGGCTTGGAAGTAGAGTTGCATAAAAATCTTTAGGTTAGCCTAGGTAGTCACCGGCATGCTTTTGGTAGGCTTCTAATAGGTCTCCTAGCAATCCTTACGTCTTTTCTCTAGTTATGTTTTTTCCTTATTGAGGGTTTTAGGAGTTTAAAGCAGGGGTTAGATAGATAGATGATATACAGTGGCATACTAATATCTCCCTAATATCTCTCTAAACCCCTTTTAGAATGAGCCCTTATAATCTCCCTACTGCAAGGTAATGGCGATTAGGGGCCAACTGTAAGAAGGGGGGGGGGGGGGGGGGGGGGGATTTTAGGGGTATTTT